>BNJU01003398.1_pt1:637500-835783 | contig 835783 bp, 773 predicted proteins | sample 8539281 | NCBI WGS metagenome assembly BNJU01 (sample SAMD00202456, study PRJDB9452) | human saliva metagenome | isolation source: human saliva | place: Japan
TTAACTTTTATATTAACAGATCTACAAACGCTGCTGCGGAATCCTTCAATGCAAAAATAAAACTATTTAGGGCTAACTTAAGAGGAGTTGTAGATAAAAGTTTCTTTCTTTTTAGGCTTGCCAAAATATATGCCTATCCCCACTAAATATCTACTGTCCCATAATTTTATTTTTGAGTTGAAAGATTCTGCTGCTGCATTTGATGCTCTATTGTTGTAAAAATTAAGGATATCATCATAATGCTCATAGAATGTAGCTGCAATAACATTGAAAGAATCAAACCCAGCCTCTTCCACCTTATTGTACCATTTAGCCATTGATAACCTTGCTGCATTTTTGATGGTATTCTTGGCAAAAATCATTCTTAAGGAATGACACAGACCATAGGCCGTCTGAAGCTTAGGATAAAGTTCGAAGAGTATCTTAGCTCTCTGTCTCTGTGAGTCTGTCCATTTCTCTGAAGACTTGAACAGAAGATATCTACTCCTGGCTAGCAGTTCCTTCTTCGTATCTCCATTCTCAAAGGTACGAGGTTGATACTTCTCTCCTATAAGTTTGGCTTCCTCCATTTCATCATTTGCCTCCTGTATGGCTCTCCAACGATAGTCTATCCTCATCTGCTGTACAGCATCACAGGCAAGCTTTTGAACATGAAACCTATCAATGACTCTTTTGGCTTTAGGGAAGCTATGGCGTACTATCTTACGCATACTGTCTGACAAGTCTAGTGTTACCTCCTCGACCTTCTCACGCTTTTGTTCATCTATCTTATCGAGTGCCTCACATACCTTCTCGGACTTTGTTCCAGCAACCACTGCTACAAGGCAGCCCTTCTTGCCATGTCTGTCCCTATTAGTTACTATCGTATAAAGTTCTCCGTTGGACAGAGCGGTCTCATCTATAGCAAGATGTGAACCAATATTATCAGGAAACAGAAGCCAGTCCTCAGCGTGTTCTAGCTGATCCCAATCCCTATAGCCGCTAAGCACCTCCTTATATTGTTTCTCAAACTGATGTCCATCGATATGATAAAGTAGGACAGAAGCTGCAATATTATATTGGGCACATAGGGCTTATAGGGGGACAGTAGATATTTAGTGGGGATAGGCATATATTTTGGCAAGCCTAAAAAGAAAGAAACTTTTATCTACAACTCCTCTTAAGTTAGCCCTAAATAGTTTTATTTTTGCATTGAAGGATTCCGCAGCAGCGTTTGTAGATCTGTTAATATAAAAGTTAAGTATGTCTTCGTAATGCTCGTAGAAAGTTGCAGCAATGACATTAAAGGAATGAAAGCCAGCTTCTGCGACGTTATTATACCATTTTGCCAATGATAGTCTGGCTGCATCTTTGATAGTATTCTTAGCAAAAATCATTCTTAGCGAATGTGATAAACCATAAGCCTTCTTAATGTCAGGATATTCTCTGAACAGTATTTTGGCTCTTAGTTTCTGTTCATCAGTCCATTTCTCTGATGATTTGAACAACAGGTACCTACTTCTTACCAGCAGTTCACTACGTGTATCTCCATTTTCAAAAGTCAGTGGTTGATACGCTATCTTTTCTAACTTCGCATTCTCTTTCTCGTCATTTGCTTGCTGTAAAGCTGCCCAGCGATACTCTATTCTCATCTGTTGCACGGCATCACTTGCAAGTTTCTGTATATGAAAGCGATCAATCACTCGTTTAGCCTTTGGAAAACAATGCCTTACAATCTTACGCATGCTATCGGATAAGTCTAAGGTGACCTCTTCTACGGCTTCCCGTTTCTTTTCATCTATCTTATCCAATACCTTGCAGACATCCAAGGATTTGGTTCCAGCAACAATGGCTACAAGACATCCTTGCTTGCCGTGTTTGTCCCTATTAGTGATAATCGTATAGAGTTCACCATTGGACAAGGATGTCTCGTCTATTGCTATATTCTTACCAATATTATCCTCAAAGAGAAGCCACTTCTGAGCATGAGACAACTGATCCCAAGACCTGTAACCACTTAATGTTTCCTTGTATTGTTTCTCAAAACTACGTCCATTGATATGATAGAATTCCTCAAGCGTACGGCAGGTCACTGGGGATGTCTCCATACGTTTCTTTTAAAAAAGCTCCGAACTCTTTGGAATAACGAGTGCCGGAGGCTGTAATATCTATCTGCAAGGGAAGAGAGAAACTCTTACCTGTACGAATATCTATCCAGCGACGACGGCGAAGAACAAGAATAACCTTATGGTCACGAATAGGGAAGTCGGTAACCTCAACAGCATCCATAAAGCCTTTAGACTCAAAATGAAGGTCATCGGAAAGTTCTTTCTCCATCTTCTCGTCAAGATAAATACGTAACAATGAAGTATCAGACTCTATCTTAACAACAGAGAAATAATGTAACACATCACTGGGTAAAACGAATTCGGCTAACTGATATAGATATTTTTCTTCCATGATACAAAGGAAAGAAAAATATATTAATTAATATTGCTGTCCGGTAAACCTTTTCCACATATAAAAGTTAAGGGCTAAAATCCGTATTTGGATTTCAGCCCTTTTTGTTACTTTTGTTTCTGCGATAAAACTTCAATAACATGGGCAAAAGTACACATTTTATCGGACAGCCGGTCTATAATCAGGTAATAAAATTACTCGATAAGCAACAAATCAAGCAAATCAGCCTTGAAACACCCCGAAGTGAAGCTTATGTGAAGCGTCTTGATGGGTGGACTCACCTTGTCATAATGCTTTTCGGTGTTCTCAAACACTTTGATTCTCTTCGGGAAGTGGAGATAGGCATGAAGGCTGAAGTAAACAAACTGCATCATCTTGGCATCGACTATGTCGTCCGTCGTAGTACGCTTGCTGATGCCAACAAGCGTCGCCCACAAGAGTTCTTTGCAAGCGTTTATGCGTACCTCTTAGAGCGTTATGGTTCTTTTTTATCGGACAGCCGCCCTAAAAGGTGAACAGAAGACATGGGAAAAAGCTTCTGTATATGATGGATTCAACTACGATTACCCTTTTTTTGACAACATACTCAAGGGTGTAGGCAGACACCCCAAGAGTGGTAAGAAGAAAGGCGGTATGAAGGTTCATACGGTGATGAAGTATCATGTTGGCGTTCCCATGGTCGTACAGCTTACCTCTGCCGCCACGCATGATCATTATCTACTTAAAGAAGTGCATCTTCCCTAAGGATGCTACCCTTACCATGGACAGAGCATACGTTGATTATGCACAGTTCCAGCGACTTACAGAGGAAGGGGTATGCTATGTGACCAAGATGAAGAAGAATCTCACCTATACCGAGTTGTCCTCAGTAACCTATGTAAGCCCTGATGGGCTGGTTACACATACAGACAAGAAGATTCTCTTTGAGAAAGGAGAGATACGGCACGAAGCAAGACGTGTAGAACTGTGGAGTAATAACTCCCATAAGTCAGTTGTCCTGCTGACCAATAACTTTGAGCTTGATGTAAAGGACCTTGAGGAGATTTACAAGCGAAGATGGGCTATAGAGTCCCTTTACAAGCAGCTCAAACAGAACTTCCCACTGCATTTCTTCTATGGTGACAGTGTAAATGCCATACAGATACAGACATGGGTGGTACTCATTGCCAATCTGCTTTGTACCGTTATCTCCAGAATGATAAAAAGACACGTATCCTTCTCGCAGCTGGTAACCATGCTGAGGCTCACACTGATGTATTACACTGATTTCATCTCATTTATGGAAAATCCACAAAATGATGAACTCATCATAATAGCTGAAAAGGCAAATTCACCACCAAAAGAACTTAACTTATTTGATTAGGGGGCTTGGATTTCAAAAAAGAATGCGGAATTACCTATATAAAGACAATTCCGCAAGGATTTATATGTTATTTAAGTTTTACCGGACAGCAATAATTAATTAAGAAAATTTCCCCACCTTTTTTCTACTGAGCCCTTATAGGGCTGATATGGCTAATAGCGATCAAAGGCTAATATGGCTAATGCTTTTTTATTAAGGCTGATATGCCTGATATGGCTAATGCTTTTTTTATTAAGGCTAATGAACTTGATGTGACTATTTACTTATTAGTTAAGATTAATGGGTTAGATAGGCGTAACTTTGTTATTAGCAGATTATATGCTTGTTTGAATCTTTTAAGTCGTTTAAATCGAAAGGAAAGGGCTTTTGGGGTGATGGTTTGATGGCTTATTCTATTGGAATGCAAATGTGAGCATTTGAATAGAGTATTATTAGGAGGGAAAAAAGCACATTAAGTAAGCTGTAATGGCAATACTTAATGTGCTCTTATATTTTGTTTATAGTGTATTAATCAAGTGAGAATCATTTAGTTTATTTTTGCTTTTTATTACACTTTATCTAATTTAGTTGTCAACTGATGTACGCTTATGTTTAAATCAATTATATACAAAAGAGCAGCATACCATTTAGTATGCTGCTCTTTTGTATTATAGTATTATTTATTGAATAAATATTGATATTATTGTGCTGCTACCGGGCGAACACAGGCACCAGCAGCACGTGTAATTTCCATCAGCGGTCTTACGTCATTTCCTCAATTGTAAAACATCTTCCAGTTTTAGTACCATCAGCGATACCATTCCAATAAATACCTTTACCACCGACTCTGAACAACTCACCTGTGCTAAAGGAGCGTGAACCGATAGCTGGGAAGTAGACTGTAGATGGTGACGATGCATCTTTGGTATAGAAGTGATAACCCTGATCCCAGTTGCCAAGTGCATTTATTTTCCCAGGCTGATAGACTACATTTTCACCAGTTTTTGTTACACCTGTAAAAGCGTTATATGGAGGCATGTGGAAACCAACAGGACATGGGTCGTAAATTGTTTTTACGAGAGCATTTGTTGGATCTTTTAACACTGTAGTTTCCATTGACCATAAGTTATATTGATTATAATTATTAGCCCAAGAAACATCACCAGTATAGAATTTCTCTGGATTCTGGATAGAATTTTTAATAGACATATTGTCACCTGCATTTTTAACAATAGTGCCACCATAGAGTTTATCTACATCTACGCCAGGGAAAGCATCCTTACGCCCGAACTGATAGAATGTTGTAGAATAGATTCTTTCTGCGTATGGAGTTTGTGTGATAGTAATGTATGCAGTTTTCTTCTCACCATTTCCTAATTCCTGTTCAATCTTCATACGTGCAGCGCGTGCTGACTCATAAGATGTAGCTTGCCATTTATATAATGTATAGCCAAGGATGTTTTTTGTTACCTTGAAGTTATCACCCTCATGATTTGTACATGCAATTGTACTCAACGCATCACTATGATCGAACCAAAGATGCCAGCTCCACATGATAGTACCATCAGTACTCTTAACAGCGATAACAGCATTACCATTCTTAATATTTGCTGCCGATACATGGAAGTTAACAAATGACTTGTCGCCATTATTTGTAACACTCAAACCGTCAACAAGTGCCTGCTGGTCCATCCATACGATAGATGCTTGTGTTGCAGGATTACTTGCATTTTGCACATTAATGTAAGGAGTGGTGATGTCATTTCCTAAATGATCTTTGAAATTACTTAAAACATCAGTACCTGTGTGAGCAGTCTTATATGAACTTTCATTTGTAGTTCCACCCTTAACAGCATTACCATATACCAATGGGATACGATAGTAGCCAGGAGCAGAAATCAAGTAGCTGTTAGCAGTGTTCTGGATAGCATCACCGCCATTAGCATTTGACAAGTTGTAGTAGTTGCCTACTGCACCTTTCTCTGTTGCAGTCTGCAGTACCTTATTATACTCTGTGAGGCGATCTTTCAAGTCTGCCTTTGTAATAGTTGCTTTACCAGATTCAGCAATTGCACCACCTTCGCCATTTCCTTAGACATAGCTGTCAACCAAGTAGGCTTATTTGTGCCCAAGTTAGTCCAACTGTCAGTTGCACGGTCATACTCCTCAAAGCCAACTGCCTTCCATTTAACAGGCTGCTTTGTTCCATCAGGAGCAATTCTGTAACTTGTTACAAGATAGTCATTAGACTTGTCTTGATTGTATGCTACGTTTGCTGGGTTTGTTGTTTCAAGTGTATATTCCCATGTTGAGTTCTTCTCGCTAAGCTTATAAGTCTTGGTAGTACCAGCTAACCATGAGCCCTTTAGTGTACTTTCAATTTTAGAACCATCAGTAAACTCAACATATACAGTAATATTCTTACCTGTAAGCTCTTGAGGAATCATATAGAAGGTATAGTTGTCACCATCATTACCAGTAAGCACTGCGTTAGGGTTCTGATTAGTGCTAACAGCAAGCCCTTCAAGCTTAAAGGTTTTAGCATCACTCAAATTCTCCCATTTAGCACCAGTACCATCAAACTTGTCAGAAAGTGTATATTTACCTTTGCTCAAAGCATTGCGGATCTCAACCTTACTGATAGTTTTGTTGATAGAAAGGTTTGACCAACAGCAAACTTGATAGCAGTCAGTGCGTGACGGAAATCTAAGTCAGTTCTTGGAGCAGTACCCTGAACAGAATAGTGTACATGACCAGAACAAGCAGTCATCAAGTCCTTCTGGTTAGTTACATCTGTTTCATCTTCAAACTCAATATAAGGGCTACCCTCATAAGTCTCTGGAGAAAGCTTAATCTTAGTATACTCATCCTTAACCTGTGGGAATACAGCATAAAAACGAGCGTGAGGAATTGCCCAACTCCATTTTCTTGGAGTAACAAGCTTACCATTACTCAAAGTTGGCTCATTGTAGAACCACTCAGGCTTAGTAGTGATATTAGCTTCTGTTGTACCACGATGACCAGAAGCAGAGAAGTTCTCTGTAATGTTTTTAATAACATTAGCACGTGTCTGAGCATCTGCCTGAACAGGATTGACACCCTCTACAGTTGTCTCAATAATGCAGAGTTTTTCAGCGTCAGCACCCTTAACATCCAATTTCTGTGGTGCAAGATCTTCTGATGAAAGATAAGGATTAATTGCTCCACGAGTTAAAGTTCTACCGCTTACAGCAATGGCACGTGTTTGAACATCGTTCACACCAAATGAAACTAATGCATCATTATCTCCGTTATTCTCATTCAAGTTGTCATTATCGACACAAGAAAACATTGTCAAAGTAGCTACACCAGCCAACAACAATGTTGATAATTTATTTTTCATACTTCGTTTAATTTGAAATATTTTAGGTTTAACTTTAGTGAGATGACTATCCTTCAAGGTCAGTATCTTCGTCATCCTTTTCTGCTTCTATCACTGTTATGCTGCCTCCTGCATCACCTCCAGGGCGTACATTAGGGCTAACAGCCATGATGAAACTCTTTTCAGCCAATTCAAAAACCTTGGCACAAGGCTTGATATAAACCTCTTTTACAAGTTGTCGTTTTGTTTCCATTTGTAGAATGTAATATTTAATTATATCGTTTACTTGAATATACAGTTTGTAGAATCTGTGGTTATTAAAGATTGTAGAAAGAATATTTCATCTGATTATCCTGTCAGATAGAAAAATCGTTCTGATTTTATATTACTATGTATAGCAACCTTTTCTTAAAAAGCAGTGCAAAGGTATAAATCTTTTGCGAATTATTAGCGTTTTTTTAAAAATAAAAAGTGTATAATAATTTGACGTTTAATAGAATTTTATAGACAAAACAGTTAATTATTTGTATGTAAAGAGTGGTGTTTGTAAAGATTGAGTGAAAATAATTAAATTCACGGTTTTTGCATCTATTCTTTCTCTAATAAGGAAAAAACTATTAACTTTGTCAATCACATCAACTTATCATGGTATATTTCATCAAGCGATTTATAGTTTGGCTAAGACGTGTGCGCTACTCCAGAGGATTTGGCGTACAGTCACCTTGGGCATATCGTTTTATTCGTTATGTGGTGAATGAACATTATCTTTATTATAAGTATGAACAGCTTGCTGAGCAGGTTTATGGGATTGATAAGACAACTCGTAAACTATGCAAGTTTTACTTCCGTTTAGCGAATTATCAGCAAGGTCACACATTTGTAGATTGTTATCCAACCTCTTCTTGCTACAAGATTTATGTAGATGCAGGTTGCCAGAAGGTCAACTATCATAGGATAACAGAATCGACATCAGAAGATGAACTGATACGTTTATTCTCAAACATTGGTGAGTATAGTATGCTGCGTGTACCTCTTGTTGCAAACTATCGTACCGTTGTTGATAAGGCATTGGACCATTTACCTTCATCAAGTGTGTTTATTATAGAGAATATCAAGCGTGACAAAGAAACTCAAAAATACTGGTCAGAGCTTATATCAGATTCGCGCACAGGTGTTAGCTTTGATTTATATTATTGTGGGGTATTGTTTCTGAATAATGATATTGTAAAGCAATCATATATAGTAAATTTGAAAATACAAGGTTAAACTTTAGAAATGTAATACTATTATGAAGATATATACGAAGACAGGTGATAAGGGTATGACCTCCTTATGTGATGGTAGTCGCTTATCGAAAGATGATATGCGTATAGAAGCATATGGAACATTAGACGAATTAAATGCGAATATAGGTTTACTTATCTCGTTACTGCAAGCAGATACCTTAAAAGAAGGAGATACTTTTGTCAGCTTAATTGATTTTTTGGTGGAAATTCAAGAAGAACTCTTTGTAATTGGTGGGCAACTCGCCTGTGCAGAGATAAAGGAAGACGACCGTTTTTGCACACAAAAACTTATTAAGGAGATAGAAACAAATATTGATAAACTCTCATCCCAACTCCCTGTACAGCATCATTTTGTTCTACCAGGAGGAACTCTACCAGCTGCTCAAAGTCATGTTTGTCGTGCAATCTGTCGCCGTGCAGAACGTCGAATTGTAACACTATCCCATATCGCACCAGTTTCACCTGAAATCTTTAAGTTTGTCAACAGATTATCAGATTATTTCTTCATTTTGTCACGTTATTTGAATAATGATAGTAGTTTAAGTGAAAAAATATGGAAAAATACTTGCAGATAAGAAAATAAATGTTACTTTTTGCACGCACTAAGAATCATGTAAAAAAATAAGAATATGTATTGGACACTTGAATTGGCCTCTAAGCTGGAAGATGCTCCATGGCCTGCAACAAAAGATGAGCTGATTGACTATGCAATGCGATCAGGTGCACCACTTGAGGTTCTTGAGAATCTTCAAGAAATTGAAGACGAAGGAGATGTCTATGATAGTATCGAGGATATTTGGCCTGACTATCCTTCAAAGGACGATTTCTTGTGGAATGAAGACGAATATTAAAGAATAAAAAAGAGGTTGTAACGTAGCGTTACAACCTCTTTTTTATTGTTGTTAGTGGGAAACAAAAGCCCAAGTAATAGCTCATACTAATATGTATATGAGTCTTTTATTGTATCTATAGTATTTGTTATTGGCTTAACTTTTTATGCGCACAGACTCAGATAGAGATAAAACCATACCGCTTTTGCTATTTTGAAATTATATGACAAAATAATCATCTTTGTTGGTCGTTTTTTATCGAAACACTAAGGTTTTTGCCTTTCTTGCAACTCTTTTATAATCAGTAATTTATAAATTTGGATTGCAAGAGGTGCTTAATAGGACTTCAAAAGGGCGTTAGTTAGGTCTCAAAAGGGCATCTTTTGCAAGCTAATTGGGCGTCTTTTCAAAGCTAAAAGAGCATCATTAAAAATCTGACACGTGAAATTTATTTACAATCATCACTTATGTATACATTCTTTCTTTTGGCAAGGAAGATGTAGAAGGGTAGAGGTATGGTAGACCTTTCTTATCAGAGGTTTTCCTTTCTATATCCATATGCTCTTTAATATTTATACGTATAGAAAGCAATAATTCAACCAGACATACGTTATAGACACGTGTTTAAACGTTTAATACTCATATTCCCACTTGCTTGCCTGATAGGAAACCCTGTCAAGGCACAGTACGATCCGTCTTATAGTCACTATTGGGCGATGGAGCCATCGTTTAATCCAGCTACAGTCGGAAAGGACAACAAACTGAATGTTGTGGGTGCATACGCCCTTGACTTTGCAGGTTATGAACACAATCCAAACACTTTTTATGTCGGAGCAGACATGCCTATCTATTTCATGAAGCAATATCATGGTGTGGGAGTTTCTATTTTGAATGATAAGTTAGGAGCCTTTGTTCATCAGCGTGTAGCGGGGCAATACGCTTTTCGTAAGGACCTTTGGGGTGGAATGCTATCTGCAGGTGTTCAGGTGGGTATGCTTTTTGAAAAATTAGATGGCTCTAAGTTAGACCCAGAAGAGTCAAGCGATCCTGCTTTAGCACAAGGAGAAGTCAACGGACATGGACTCGATTTGGGAGTTGGAGTTTATTATACGCATAAGAACTGGTATGTTGGCGCATCTGTTCAGCACCTCAATGCGCTCTTAGTAGATTTGGGAGAGACCAATGAATTACAGATAAATCGAACATATTATTTAACGGGTGGATACAATATTAAATTACGAAATCCGTTTCTTACTATACCGACTTCTGTCTTGGCACGGTATGATGGCGTAAACTATCGGGCTGATATCACCGCTCGATTAGTCTACACGCACGAGAAGAAAGTACTTTACGGAGGAGTCTCTTATAGTCCAACAAACTCAGTGACAGCCATGATTGGTGGAACATTCCACGGAATTAACTTGGGTTATAGCTATGAGATGTACACGGGTACAGCAGCTTTCAAGAATGGTAGTCATGGGCTGTTTGTCAGCTATCAAACCGATATAAACCTGCAGAAGAAAGGTAGGAACAAACATAAAAGCGTAAGATTTCTATAGAAAGATATAATGAAAATGAAGAAAAGTATAGTTGCCATTTGTCTTGGTGCACTCGTCTTGGGAACATTGACAGGCTGTTTTGCTGGTAAGTCAACTGCTTCGTCAGGTCGTGGCGGTGAGGTCACTGGCGTTGGTGGAGGTCGTGCCTTCCGCGAACCAGCACCTTACGGCATGACACTTGTCAAGCGTGGCTGGTTAAGAATGGGTTTGGAAAAGCAGGACTCCCTATGGGGTAAGAAGACACCTGTAAAGGACATCTCTGTTGATGGATTCTGGATGGATGAAACAGAGGTGACCAATTCCGAGTACAAGCAGTTTGTAGAGTGGGTTCGTGATTCTATTATCCGTACCCGTTTGGCAGATCCTGCATACGGTGGTGATGAAAGCTATATGATTACAGAAGACAAGAATGGCGATCCTGTCACACCACATTTAGACTGGAATAAGCGACTTCCTCGTAAGCCTAATGAGGATGAACAGCGTGCTTTCGAAAGCCTTTATGTAACTAATCCAGTAACAGGTGAGAAGAGCATTGATGGCAGACAGTTGAACTATCGTTATGAGATTTATGATTATACATCAGCTGCCCTTCGTCGTAACCGTTTGAATCCACAAGAGCGTAATTTAAATACTGATATCACAGTCGACCCTAATGAGGTTGTGATGATATCAAAGGATACAGCTTATGTCGATGAAAACGGCGTTATTCATAGCGAGACCATCAATCGTCCGTTGACAGGTCCTTGGGACTTCCTCAATACCTATATCGTTAATATCTATCCAGATACAACTTGTTGGGTGAATGACTTCCGCAATTCTGATAATGAGATCTATCTCCGTAATTACTTCAGTAATCCAACTTATAACAACTATCCTGTAGTAGGAGTAACATGGGAGCAGGCTAATGCTTTCTGTGCTTGGCGTACGGAGTATCTGCTTAAAGGCTTGGGAAAAGAGGCGCGCTATGTACAGCGTTATCGCCTCCCTACAGAGGCAGAGTGGGAGTTTGCGGCTCGTGGAAAGAATCAAGATGAGTTCCCTTGGGATAATCAAAACGTTAAGAATGGTAACGGTTGTTTCTATGCCAACTTTAAACCAGACCGTGGAAACTACACCAAAGACGGTAACTTGATTACAAGTAAGGTGGGAATCTATGGTGCAAACTCTAATGGTTTGTATGATATGGCAGGTAATGTTGCCGAGTGGACAAGTACCATTTATACAGAGGCAGGTGTTGATGCGATGAATGATCTCAACCCACAGTTGGACTATAAAGCAGCCAAAGAAGACCCATATCGCTTGAAGAAGAAGAGTGTTCGCGGTGGTAGCTGGAAGGATCCAGAGAGCTATATCCGCAGTGCTTGGCGTACTTGGGAATATCAGAACCAACCACGTAGCTACATCGGTTTCCGTTGTGTTCGTAGTCTTGCAAGTTCTTCAAGTGAGGCAGCAAAAGAGAATAAGAAAAGCAGTAAGAAAAAGAGAAGATAAATGACACAGTACAGTAAATACAATCTTATATACCATCTGCAGAAGTGGATGGATAGTGTTCCTGGACAAACGTTCCTAAACTATGGATATAGTTGGGGTGCTTCAGTGGTTATTCTTGGAGCTTTGTTTAAGTTGACCCACTTGCCGGGAGCTAATATTATGCTTTACTTCGGTATGGGTACTGAGGTTATCGTGTTCTTCCTCTCGGCATTCGATCGTCCATTTGATAAGACGGATGATGGTCGTGAACTCCCAACACATGTTACTGAGGAACTTCTTGATGACAACGAAAATACTGTAGAACGCCCCGCAGCTGTGCCACAGCCACAATATGCTGCTGCAGAGAATATTGCACAGAGTGTTCAAGAGGCAATGCCTTCAGCTAATGATATCGCTGCAGCCGTTGTTGGTCAGCAGAGTAAGGCTATCACAGATGCACAACAGCAGACACCAGAGATGGTAGAAGCACAGACAAACTATGTTGCTGCATTGCAGAATCTGACTGAGATGTTGGGCAAGGTGAACGACCAGAGTCAGCGTTTGACACGTGATAGCGAAGAGATGGAGAATCTCAATCGTACCCTCACAGGTATTGCTAAGGTTTATGAGATGCAACTTAAGAGTGCCAGCCAGCAGATTGGTACAATCGACCAGATTAATGACCAAACCCGTAAGATGGCACAGCAGATAGAGCAACTTAATAGTATCTATGCTCGAATGATTGAGGCAATGACTGTTAATATGCGTGTGGCAGCACCTAATGTTGCCCCTCAGCAGTCTACACCTGAAAGCTTGTAATGATGAAATATGGTAGGGAAGGCGTCTGTTTTTAGCTGTCTTCCCACTACAAATAATAGAATTAATGGCTATTAAGAAGAGAAAGATTTCCCCACGCCAGAAGATGATTAACCTTATGTACGTCGTCCTCATGGCAATGTTGGCATTGAATATCTCTACCGAGGTACTCAATGGCTTCTCTGTTGTTGAAGAGAGCCTGAACCGTACGACGGGGAATTCATCCAAGGAAAATGATGCTATCTTTGGCGAACTTGACCAAATGATGCGCAAGAATCCACAGAAGGTTAAGCAGTGGTTTATGATGGCATCTACGGTTAGAGAGATGAGTGATTCCCTCTATAACTATGCACAAGCGCTGAAAGTAGCCATCGTTCGTGAGGCTGATGGTGAGAAAGGTGACCCCTTAAACATCGAAGGAAAGGATAATATTGAGGCTGCCAGTTACATTATGTTGAACCCAGCCAATGGACAAGGGCATAAGCTTTATGAGGCTATCAATAGCTATCGAGCACGTATATTGCAGTTTGTAACAGACCCACGACAGAAGAAGATTATTGCAAGTAACCTTTCTACGGAGGTACCTCACCATTCAATGGGTAAGAACTGGGAAGAGTATATGTTCGAGAATATGCCTGTTGCGGCAGCAGTAACGCTTCTCTCTAAGTTGCAGAGCGATGTTCGCTATGCAGAAGGTGAGGTGTTACACACCTTGGTGGCTAATGTCGGTTTAAAAGACATACGCGTTAACAAGCTTCAGGCATTCGTTGTGCCAAGTCAGACACGCCTTTATCCGGGTGAGACAATGACTGCACAGATGTTTATGGGGGCTGTAGACTCTACACAACAGCCACAGGTCTTTGTTAATGGACAACTTATCAAGGGCAACCAGATAACTGTGAAAGCAGGTGCACCTGGTAAACATACCTTGAGTGGATACATCCTTATCAAGGACTTAACAGGTAATGTGTTGCGTAGAAACTTCTCACAAGACTATTGGGTGACGGGTGGTTCACAGCCAAAAGAGTATATCAGTCCTCAAGGAATGCAGAAGGTTCCACCTTTCGATGGAATGGCTACTATTGCTGCAGACCTGATGAACGTACTCTATGCAGGCTTTGATAACCCAATCACCATTAGTATTCCTAATACTTCTCAGCATGATGTGCAAGCTACTATGTCAGGAGGATCACTCGTAGCAAGGGGTGGTGGCCATTTTATCGCACGTCCTTCAGCAGTTGGTCAGCCTGTAACGATCTCTGTATCCGCTAAAGGTCGCAAGATTGGAGAATACCAGTTCCGTGTGAGAAAATTGCCGGATCCATCGCCATATATCGCTATGGGTGCTGATAGATTTAAGAGTGGAGCCCTCTCAAAGGCAGCACTTATGTCTGCACCAGGCATTCAGGCTGCTATTGATGATGGCTTACTCGATATTCCTTTCAGTGTAACCAGCTTCCGTGTCGTCTTCTTTGATAATATGGGTAACGCTGTACCGCTTGCAAGTAACGGTGCTTCCTTCTCTCCACAGCAGAAAGAACAGTTCCGACAGTTAAGCCGTAACAAGCGATTCTATATCACAAACGTTGTCGTTCATGGACCTGATGGTACCACTCGAACGCTTAATGGAAGAAATATGGAGGTTATTGTGAGGTAGTAGTAGACGAGTTGACAAGTTTCTGGGTTGACAAGTTGATAGATAGTGTTGATACTATATCTACTTGTAAAACACTATATCACAGCTTCTCTTTTAGTAAAGAACAAACAAAATAATAATGAAAAAGATATTTCTCATAGTCTGCACAGCCTGCTTGGCACTCTCTGTAAGTGCGCAGCCTGCTGCACGTCGTAATCAACAACAGCGTCAGTCGCCTGCTAATACGATTACAACACGTGCGCAGATATCCTTCCCTACAACTGCTCCTATGGAGGAAGATGTTGTTTGGCGACGTGATATCTATCGTGAACTCAAACTTACCGAGGATGCTAATGCTGGATTATATTATCCTACTGAACCTGTAGGTTCGCAGATGAATCTCTTTACCTACATCTTCAAGTTGATGATGAATGGTCCTAATCGTGGTGGTATTGCAGCCTATAACTATCGTATGGACGGCAATGAGATATTTACGGATTCTGCTCGAGTTAAGCCTTTACAGTTCCTTGATAACTATCATATCTTCTACGAGCGTACTGACCATGGTATCCGTCTTGACAACAGTGATATTCCTTCGGGTGAGGTGAAAGGCTACTATCTAAAGGAGAGTGCCTATTATGATCAAGGAACAGCAACCTTTCATCGTAAGGTTGTAGCTCTTTGCCCGATTATGTATCGTGAAGATGATTTCGGAGATGGTGAAGTGAAATACCCGCTCTTCTGGGTGCGTTATGATGACTTAGCCCCATTCCTTGCTAAGCAAACTATCATGACCAGTAATCTGAATAATGCTGCAACAATGAGTGTTGACGATTATTTCACGATGAATCTCTATAAGGGAAAGATTTACAAGACAACCAATATGTTGGGTAAGACGCTCGCACAATACTGTCCTAATGATTCTGCAATGGCTGCAGAACAAAAGAAGATAGAACGTGAGTTGGTTGCATTCGAAAAGACAATCTATGGCGATCCAGCTCGTCGAGATAGCCTTGATAGTATCTCTTCGGCTAAGGAAGCTGAGAAAGCCCCAAGAAAGCTTGGACGTTCTCGTCGCACAAGTCCATCGACAAGTGGTGTTAGTCGCTCTCGTCGTTCATCTTCAAGTGGAAGTGCAGGAGTCTCTCCAGCGCGTGTAACAGTTCGCCGCGAGCGTCATTAATATTCTTTTTTGCTCTTCGGGAGTTTGGTGTAGTAGTCTAAAGCTATTATATAATAAGGCATACAGAGCAACTCTAAGTTTGTAACAAGAAACTTGGAGTTGCTCTGTTTTATTTTTCTTAAAGTTCTAAATGTAACAAGCCAAGCTTATCACTTAAATGACAGAAATCTCTTTTTGTCCTAATTTTTCACATATTGATTTTTAAAAGACCATCAAAAGGCTTGTATTTAACGCTCAATTGGCTTGCAAGAGATGCCCTTTTGAGTTCTTATTAACGCCCTTTTGAAGCCTTGTTAAGCACCTTTAAAAATCCATCTCTGCAACTATTTGATAGCAAATGACTTACATAGGTACTAAAGCAACTCGCTTTTAAGTTATTTCTTTTCCTTTTCTTTGATTATTTTGTCAATAAATTTCCTTATCTTTTGAAGCTAAATCTCACACGGAGGGAAGGAGGAAAGGGAGGTTTTATTTTTAGATTTGTAGCCCAATAGAGACACCTCTGTGTATTGTTTTAAGTTCTGTTTCTTCTGCTTCTTATGTAACTTGCTATGTAATAGGCTTACATTATCGCTCCATCTTTTGGAAGAACCTAAATTTCCTTAAGGTTACTTCTGTAGAATCTACGATGGAATCAGCCTTTAATGAGGGATAGATAAAATTTCATTAAAGGAATTTTATAGAACCAAACTTAATTAATTTTAAACGGACAATAATATCCTTACGGATTCAGTTAATGTATAAGGGTACTCGAAAAATTGTACTATTTCGAGTCTCTCTCAGATGTGTAAGCATGCTTGTTTTGCATGATGAGGAGTGAATTTAGTTCTTTATCATTAACACTTATGGTCATGAAGAAAATTATTTCATTGGGTTTCTTAGCCCTATCATTTCTTATTTCTGTTCCTGCCCATGCTGATGAACCATTAAAGTTTGGTGTGAGGCAGGACTGAATGTGAGTGATTTCTATTTTGATAGTGATGTATTTAATAAATCTAATCAGACAGGTTGGTTTTTTGGTCCTACTGTGAAGTTCACCTTACCAGTGGTAGGTTTAGGTATGGATGCTTCTGTTCTCTATGACTATCGAGCAGCCAAACTTGATTATGCTACTATGACGCAGACTGTTAAGCAAGAGCAGATAGCCATTCCAGTGAATGCTCGATATTCTATTGGATTAGGTAGTGTGGCAAGTGTTTTCTTCTTTGGCGGTCCTCAGATTGCATTTAACATTGGCGAAAAGGAGTATCAGTGGAACATGAAAAGTACTTATGCATTGAAAAATAGTAACTTCAGTGTCAACCTTGGTTTTGGTGTGACGGCATTCAAACATTTGCAGGTTAGTGCCAACTATAATATTGCTTGTGGTAAGACTGGCCATGCAACGTGGAAAACAGCAACTGATGCAGCAACGTCTGTCTTTAACAAGAAGGGTAGTCGTAATAGCTCTTGGCAGTTGGGTTTGGCTTATTTCTTCTAAGAACAGAAGTTTAGGTAATATATTAAAAAGTCCCATTTCATCGAGAATGAAGTGGGACTTTTATGTGATAAAACTTTATATTGAACCCGTTTCTGTGATAGAATAGTGTTATTGATGACTTCTATCATTGCGTATTTGCATCTTTCTTTGTAACTTTGTATTCAAACCAATGTCTGGCTTATAGTATTGTTTGTGTTGGTTGATAGGTAATAAAGAATTTGTAATGACTTACGCTAATATTATTCTCCCCCTTCCTCTTGAAGGCTATTTTACGTATTGTGTACCCGATGCATTGGCATCTCGGGTGATAGCTGGTGTACGAGTGTCTGTGCCTTTGGGAAAGAGTAAGATCTATGTGGGCATTGTTGCGGAATATCCTGTAAATATACCGAATCCATCGGAGAATGCTGCTGTAGGCGGAAAGAAGATTACCTATAAGAATATCATAGATGTACTGGATAACACTCCTGTACTCTTACCGCAGCAGCTAAAGCTTTGGCATTGGATATCCGATTACTATATGTCGCCAATTGGGGATGTCTATAAGGCTGCATTGCCATCGGGACTGAAAGAGGAATACGGTTATCGACCACGAACAGAACTTTATATCCGATTAGCTAACAACTTACACCATGAAAGGACGCTCTCACTTATGATTGACTCTATGAAGCGTGCAGCGAAACAGGTGGATGTCCTTATGGCTTATTTGCAATTGGCTGGTGTCGATGAAATGGCAGAAATTACACCAGAGACAGTACTGCGAGAGGTGACCAGAGAGGAGTTGATGAACGTTACTCATGCTTCTGTTGGTGTTATTCGTGCTTTACAGGATAGAAAGATATTGGTTACCTATGAGAAGGAGGTCGGTAGATTGAACAGTGGAAAGCCATCACATCCAGAGAATATGAAACCTCTGAACGAGGCACAGATTGAGGCTTATAATCAGATTATCTTGCAAATGATGTCTCATCGTGTGATACTACTGCATGGAGTGACCTCTTCTGGGAAGACGGAAATATACATCCATCTCATTCAGAAAGCCCTCAATGAGCATAAACAGGTGTTATACCTCTTGCCTGAGATTGCCCTAACCGTACAGATAACAGAACGTCTGAAGGCCGTTTTTGGCGATCGATTGGGAATTTATCATAGTAAGTATAGCGATGCGGAGCGTGTAGAAATATGGCATAAGCAGTTGTCTGATTCGCCTTATGATGTTATTTTAGGTGCAAGAAGTGCTATTTTTCTCCCATTTCATCGATTAGGTCTTGTCATTATAGATGAAGAACATGAGCAGAGTTTTAAGCAACAAGACCCTGCTCCTCGTTATCATGCTCGCTCGGCAGCGATAGTGTTGGCACAGATGTATCCTAATGCAAAGACGCTTTTGGGAACAGCTACACCCTCGATGGAAAGCTATTACAATGCGAAACAAGGTAAGTATGGACTTGTTGAGTTGACACGCCGTTATAAAGATATCCAACTTCCCGAAATAGAGATTGTTGATATAAAGGATCTTTATCGTCGAAAGATGATGACAGGTCCCTTCTCTCCGCGTCTTCTCTCTGCTGTTCGTGAGGCTTGGGGCGTGGCGAACAAGCTATTCTTTTTCAGAATCGACGTGGTTTTGCACCGATGGTGGAGTGTAGACAGTGCGGGTGGGTTCCAAAGTGTCCAGACTGTGATGTTTCGTTGACGTATCATAAGAATATGAACTACCTCTCTTGCCACTATTGTGGTTATACGATGAAGGTGCCAGATGTTTGCCCTTGCTGTGAAAGTGAGGATATCCGTGGTCGTGGATATGGAACGGAGAAGATCGAAGATGAAATCCGTTATATCTTCCCAGAGGCTCGTATTGCGCGAATGGACCTTGATACAACTCGCACACGTAATGCTTATGAGCGTTTGATTAACGACTTCTCAACAGGGAAGAGTAATCTTTTGATAGGTACGCAGATGATTTCAAAGGGTCTCGATTTTGATAAGGTATCTGTCGTTGGAATCCTCAATGCAGACTCAATGTTGAATTATCCGGACTTTCGTGCATACGAGCAAGCATTTATGATGATGAGTCAAGTGAGTGGACGAGCAGGAAGAAAAGGAAGGCAGGGTTTGGTAATTCTGCAGACAAAGAGTCCAGAGTTGCCGGTCATTCAGCAAGTAGTACGTAACGATTATCAGTCGTTTTATTCCGACTTACTTATCGAGAGGCTGGAATTTCATTATCCTCCATTCTATCGACTTGTCTATGTCTATTTGAAGCATAGGGATGAAAATACGGTAAATTCGGCAGGTTTGGAATTAGGAAGTAGGCTCCGTGAAATCTTCAGTGACCGTGTGTTAGGTCCTGACAAACCTGCTGTAGCTCGAGTGAAGACCTTAAACATTAGAAAGATTATGCTAAAGTTGGAGAAGGGTATTGACTACTCTCGTGTTCGCCAGTATCTTCGTGGAGCCTTAGAAGCCATGTTGAAGGATAAGAGATATGGTGCTCTTCAAGTGTATTACGACGTTGATCCGCTATAGTCTTAGTTACTTATCTCTTTTCTAAAGTCTTATTCTCTAATTGGGCGGAACTTAATGTTAAGGTAGGGAATTAGCGGAAATTCCCTAATTAGGTGTGATGTTTATCTGTCTTCTGCATATAACTTATTACCATATTATAGATTTTTTTGTAAACTATTTTCATGCAGTTTAAAACTAATACATGGTCTTTTGGCTTCTAAAAGACGCCTAATTGACTTGCAATAGGTGCCCTTTTGAGTTCTAACTAACGCCCTTTTGAAGTCCAATTAAGCACCTTTTGTATTACGACTTTATAACTAATTGATTTCTGTTGGTTGCAAACCTGCTTTTTATATGTGTTTTTGCTGTTATTTTGTGATGTCTTATCTGAAGTTATGTAAGGATTTTTCAAACCCTTGTCTACGGATTACTGTAGTAACGGAAGAACCTTTTTTTATATAAGATAAGGTATGAGAAGCATCTTTTATCTCATGTATTAATAGGTTTAAGATGGATGTTAGTCAAAGTAGGGGTAAAGTTCTTTAAAGCCTTCAACAATGTCGTTGATGAGGTTAGGATTGCTACGTAATTCCTTTTTGTTTAATAACAGGTAGGCACTCTTTCCTATATTGATCATATGCTCATACTCATTAGGACCAAATAGTGTAAGCGTATATCTTCTATATACACGGAACCGACTGGTGTTATCTTCTGATTCCCCAATTCTATTGGCACCGATGAAGCCAAAGGAAGCTTGTGAATCTTTCTTTGCTACCTCGTTCATAATAGCCATGCAAGTGTAGATACATTCTCTTGCTTCATTAAGTCCGGTCATTACATTATACTTCTTATCACTATCTCTGTGTGCTTTCAAGTGAAATTTGACAGCATAGAAATGATGTTTGTAGACCTCAATCCAAACCCAATAAGTCTGATTAGATTTGAGAGATTTGAAGGAATATAACTCTTTGAATAGCATAAAGCCTTGGGGACCATCCCAAGGCTCTGTTACTTTCTTTACAAATCTATATGGATAATGTTTGATGTCCATTTCATTTATATTATAATATGAGATAAGGATAGGCATCTATCTTTTCCCGCTTAGCCTCTTCGTCGGGAACACGTATGAATCCTTCTCCACTGTAGAGAATCTTTTTCTCTTCATCGGAGAGGTATTTAGCTATGCGTTGTTTATATTCCTTTGTCTTCTGTGCTTGATAAACTCTTCGTTTTGCTCTCAGCACTTGTACTTTATCTGTTGTTCCCATAAACTTATTCCTTTCTGTTGCAAATATATGAATATTAGTTGAAAACAACAAGTAATTGTGATGAAATTATAAAATTGTAGAGGCAGCCAGAATCACTCTGACTGCCTCTTAATGGTATTAGTTGTGGAAAACGGTAGATTTATTTGTGGCTTAGAAATCAATATCAAGTCCAACGCCGAGTACCTTATTGGTACGAGTGAAGATATCGGTGTTCTTAGTTGCGAGAGTCTTAGGCTGCATAGTTACAGTACCATTTGGCTGTGTCACCTGCTCCTGACCTGCTTCGATAGCATCATTGTATTCCTTCTTGAAGTTTGAATAGTTGGTAAAGAAGTAAGCAATATTGAGATGAGCGTTCTTTGCAACCTTAATCTTTGCACCGAAACCGAAGCTGTAACTGCTTGTTACGAAGCTAAGATCGGTCAGGTATTTACCATCGCCAAGTCCGTAGAGCGTACGCTGGCCACCTGCGCTGACTGTCACTGAAGGGTTGATATCCCACTCAACACCAGCAAGGAACTCCTGTGTGTTATGCTTAAGGAAGCGCTGCTTATCATTGTCCATGCGTGCATCCTTATCGAAATAGTGGTTATATCCTGCCATAACACGGAGGTTCTTCAGTACTTCATACTGTGCACCGAGTGCAAGAATACCAGGAATATCGTTTGGTGTGTTCACGCCATTCTCATACTTTTTGGTGTCATCACGCTTTGTGTTGTTCTCAATATTGAACTTTGTGGTAAACTCATAGCGTGCTGCGAAGTTCCATTTGCCAGTGCGGTAGTCAATACCGAGGATTGGAGTGATACCCCATCCGCGCTGAGAAACCTCTAAATAGCGGTCTTTTACCTTTTCTTTGCTACTGTCCAACTTGTCTGCACCTGCGCGAACAAGCTTTGCACCAGCTGTTGCCTTCTGTGCTCCAACCGCGTATTGGTCTGCTGCAGCCTGTAACTGAGCCTTTGTTGTAGGATCGGTAGCTTTATCAGCTTGTGCACGAAGGGCATCTGCTTGGGTCTGTGCAGCAACAGCCTGTGTTTGCAATGCGCTTGCCTTTTCGTTCAAAGCGTTAACCTTTGATTGGAAATAGTCGTAGAGATTCTGGTTGTTTCCACCCACATTTGCTGAAATGTTGGTGATACTACCTTGGTATTTGTTGTAGATATAATTGAAACGAGCACCACCAAATACAGAGAGATTCTCGTTAATCTTATAAGCAACACCGAGTTGGAGACCGAAGTTATACTGCTGACCGCTCATATAGCTTTGAAGGCTATAGCTGGTTGCAGGCGTTTCCTGCTGTCCAAGTAGTGCCGCAAAAGTAGGCAACTGCTGGTTGATAAGTGCTGGGAGGAGCGATACTGGACGTTCAAATGTAGGAAGACCGTCGTTGAATGCAGCCTTACCGCCGCCACCGGTTAAACCAAATCCAGCTTGGAAACTCCATTTATCTTTATTATATGCCACCTGGAAAGATGGGAGGATAGGCACAGAGGCCTTACCTTGATAGAACTTACTACCATCAGTTGTATTGCCACCATTCAGCTTGAAAGGATACTCATAAGGAGTATTAGCTAATGCAGGTACACTGAAAGTAGATGTTATCTCACGTGTCTGATATACGTTCTGGAAGTTAAGAGAGAGATGAAAACCTTGGTCAAGGAAAGCTACACCAGCAGGGTTAAAGTAAACACCGTCAATACCAATAGCACCTACACGTGCAAAGTTACGGTTAAATGCGATGCTCTGATTGGTGTTTGTAAGCAATCCTCCGGCTTGTGTTGTTGTTGCCATTGCGAGTAATGCAGCTGCAAGGACAGTCTTCTGATACTTCATTGTTGATTCGTAAGTGTATATAAAACTTATATATTTTGGTTGCAAAGTTATGAATATTGTTCTAAACTTCCAAATTTTCGTTTGTTTTTTCTCATTTTTAGTTAAAATGTGCAGCATTAATTAGGTCGTTAAAAGGTTGAAATAAGGTTATGTCGTTAAATGAATAGAATGGGAATAGAAGAAAGACTTATCTATATGCAGGGTATTACTATGCCATATTAGATGGTCTTGCAAAGGATGATAAACTCAAAGATAAAAACGATTTGATATTATGTCTATCTGTTTCCTACAAATAACTTGATTCCTACATCACAGGTGTTTGTAAACTATTTTTATGCGACTCAAAACCAATACATGCTCTTTTGGCTTCTTAAAGATGCCTAATTGACTTGCAAAAGATGCCCTTTTGGAGTCTAACTAACGCCCTTTTTAAGTCCAATTAAGCACCTTTGAAATGCAGTTTTGCAAAGGCTTGATAGCGAATGACTTACAAAGGTGTTGCTAATGATCGTTTTTAGCCTTATTTTCTGTCTTTTTGTGGCTTGTTTTGTAAAGAAAATTCTAATAGTTTGAGTGCTACAATATTAAAGAAAGCAGGCTAATAAACTCCATTTTCTCTGTGAGACATCACGTCAAAGTTCTAAACTTAAAAGGTAAATCTTATCATTTCAAATGGCTGTCCCCCTAAAAAGAAACCCCACTATGTTACTATTATTGTAACTTAGTGAGGTCTCTTGGCGTTTATGTATCTTCCTTTTGGAAGGGAAGGGGAGAGGAGTCAGCCTTGTGGTTGTCCTCAACTTCCTATGCTTTCAACTGTGGATACTGAATACGAGTATGATACATCGCTTTCAGACGTTCGATAAGTACGGTCTTCGCTGCTGTGATATCACGGAATGTGATAGGACAATCCGTGAAGTTTCCATCAGCAACTTGACCATCAATGAGTCGGTTTACCAATCCGCTGATACTCTCTTCGGTGTATTCCTGTAGAGAGCGTGAAGCAGCCTCAACGGTATCACTCATCATAAGAATAGCCTGTTCGCGTGTGAAAGGATTTGGTCCAGGATAACGGAATAGCTCCTCGTTGACCTCCTCATCAGGATGTTCATTCTTGTAGTGTATGTAGAAATATTTAGCAAGTCCAGCACCATGATGGGTGGTAATAAACTCCTTAATCTCACGTGGGAGGTTGTATTTCTCTGCAAGTTTCAGACCTTCCGTCACATGACTGATGATGATACGTGCACTCTCAAGGTCGTTTAGCTTGTCATGTGGGTTGATGCCTGCCTGATTCTCGGTAAAGAATGCAGGGTTGAGCATCTTACCAATATCATGATAAAGCGCACCAGTACGAACCAACTGGCTCTTTGCACCGATTCTACTGGCTATTTCTGTGGCAAGATTACCAACCGTGATAGAGTGCTGGAAGGTACCAGGAGCAACCTCACTGAGTCGGCGTAGCAGTTCATTGTTTGTGTTTGACAACTCAAACATGGTTACGGTAGACACGAAGCCGAAAGTCTTCTCGATGACCAACATCAATGGATAGGTAAAGAGAAGGAAGAAACCATTGACAGCAAAGTGGTAATACATGGTGCGATCAAGCTTCGAGAAATCGTCTGCCTGTATGAGTTGGAGTGATAAGTACACTGCTGCTGAGGTAATTGTGACAAGGAGTGCGGTAAGGAAGATTTGACTTCTCTTTGATAATTCGCGCAAAGAATAAATCGCCACGAGGCCAGCAACAAACTGTACGATAATGAATTCGTATTGATATTTGACAGCCACCGCACAGATAAGTACCATTGTCATGTGTCCTATGAAGGATGTTCGTGAGTCCATAAACACACGGAAGAATATCGGAGCCATACTGAATGGAAGGATATACACACTCAGAATGTTATGTTCCATCATTAAGGATGTGAGGATAGGATAGATGACTATCATCACATAAAGTAGTGAGATGGAACGTGGTTTATTAAAATAATCTTTTCTGAAAAGTGCCAAGTAGAGTGTGAAAAGGCAAATGAAGATTAGGACGTAGATGGTTTGCCCGATGAAGGTAGATGTTATCTCGTCTTCAGTAGCCTTGCGCTTCTCCATTGCTTGTTCAAAGGAATTAAGCACACGATAGGTCTTTGCATCGACAATGTCACCACGGTCGATGATGCGTTGTCCCTCCAGTACCATGCCTGAAGCCTGCGGAATAAGACTTAGCATGTCGTTCATTTCCGTCTCACTACGGTCTTTGTCATAGACAAGGTTTGCCTCTATGTAGTCGTTAAGATTACATTGCTGCAGTACGGAACGCTTCGGACCTAACAAAGGGTCCATGAAAAGCTGCTCATAGGCACCGAGAGTAGAGTAGGTCTTATTGATAGGTACACTTACTGCTTGCTTACCAGTTACGACACGGATGTAATGGTTACTGTCCTTGGCAAGTGTAGAGTACTGTTGTGGATCAATGACTCCAGCCTCATAGATTTCGTGTAGCCGGTGGGCAATCGCATCGACATAGTCTTTTGATAAGCCTGGTATACCATCCTTGTATGCCTGCTTAAACTGTTCAATCTTCTTCTGTTCAACCGATTGGTTAATGTTGTAATAAGGTTGGAAATGCTTTGTGATAGAGTCTTTCTCAACCTTCAACGCAGCATCAGTCTTAAAGATAGGGAAGTCGAACTTAGCAATCAACTGTCCGTACATCCATGGTTTTCCTTCGTCATAATGGAAAAGTTTACCTTGTGTACGGGGTAAAAATAGCACTATCAATACGACGGTAACGATAATCAAGGCTACTCTTGAGACCATATTCCGCCAATAGGGGTTGCTAATGTTTTTGAATCTTATCATCTTATATATTGTTTCGTAAATGTTATAACAAGCTGTTGTAACTTGTTGCGTAATCCTCTAACAACTTGCGAAAATACTAAAAATATAGCGGATAGTCAAAAAAAAGCATTAATTTTGCAGGAAAATATAATATTTAAGACAATGGCAGAAAGAAATGTGAGAGTGCGTTTTGCTCCAAGTCCAACAGGTGCTTTGCATATTGGTGGTGTGCGTACTGCTTTGTATAACTACCTTTTCGCTCGTCAGCATGGTGGCAAACTTATCTTCCGTATTGAGGACACAGACTCTAATCGTTTTGTTCCTGGGGCAGAGGAGTATATCCTCGACTCTTTTGATTGGTTAGGTATTAAGTTTGATGAGGGCGTAAGCTTTGGTGGCGAACATGGTCCTTATCGTCAGAGCGAACGTCGTGATATTTATAAAAAGTACGTCAATCAGCTTTTAGAAGCTGGTAAGGCATACATTGCTTTTGATACTCCAGAGGAGTTGGATGCGAAGCGTAAGGAAATTGAAAACTTCCAGTACGACGCACACACTCGTCTACAGATGCGTAACTCTTTGACAATGTCAAAGGAGGAAGTTGAAAGTCTGATAGAAGATGGCCAACAATATGTTGTTCGTTTCAAGATAGAACCAGGTGAGGAAGTTCATGTTAATGATATGATTCGTGGTGATGTTTGCATCAAGACAGATATCCTTGATGATAAAGTTCTGTTCAAAAGCGCAGACGAATTACCAACTTATCACCTTGCAAACATCGTTGATGACCATTTGATGGAAATCTCTCACGTTATTCGTGGTGAAGAATGGTTGCCAAGTGCACCATTGCACGTGTTGCTTTATCGTGCTTTTGGCTGGGAAGATAGTATGCCACGCTTTGCCCATCTGCCACTGTTGTTGAAGCCAGAGGGCAAGGGTAAGCTCAGTAAACGTGATGGTGACCGCCTTGGTTTCCCTGTGTTCCCATTGGAGTGGCACGACCCTAAGACAGGTGAAGTAAGTTCAGGCTATCGTGAGAGTGGCTATTTCCCAGAGGCAGTAGTCAACTTCTTGGCACTTTTGGGCTGGAACCCAGGTACGGAGCAGGAACTCTTCTCGCTTGAGGAACTCGTAAAAGCATTTGATATCACGAAGTGTTCAAAGAGTGGAGCTAAGTTTGACTATCAAAAGGGTATGTGGTTTAACCACGAATACATCCTCCAAAAGTCTGATGATGAGATAGCACAACTCTTTGCACCAATCGTAGCTAATAATGGCATCGAGGCTACTATGGAGCAGGTGACACAGGTTGTACACATGATGAAAGACCGTGTTAGCTTCGTGAAAGAACTTTGGGAGCTTTGCTCTTTCTTCTTCATTGCACCAACAAGCTATGATGAGAAGACTGTTAAGAAACGTTGGAAGGAATATTCTGCACAGCAGATGAGCGAGCTTGCTGATGTCTTGGAGGGAATAGAAGACTTCAGTGTTGAAGGTCAGGAACCTATTGTTTTGAAGTGGGTAGAGGACAAAGGCTATAAGCTTGGTGATATCATGAACGCATTCCGACTCACCCTTGTTGGTATTGGTAAGGGTCCCGGAATGTTCGATATATCTGCTTTCCTTGGCAAAGAGGAAACCTTGAAGCGTATGCACAAGGCTATTGAGGTGTTGGGATAAGCACCTTGAAAGGCTAAATTAATTGAGCCGAGTATGTATAATATAATAATGTATGTCATCCAGTTTGGTATCGCTGTGGGTAGTCTTTTCAATGAAAAGCTACGTAGGATGTGGCGAGGAGAACAGGAGGCAGTGCGGATTTTACGTGAGAAGGTGGAGCCAGACGCTCAATATGTTTGGTTTCATGCTGCTTCATTGGGCGAGTTCGAACAAGGTCGCCCTTTGATAGAGCAGATACGAAAAGACTATCCGCAATATAATATTCTGCTTACTTTCTTTTCTCCTTCAGGTTATGAGGTGAGGAAGAATTATGAGGGCGCAGACATCATCACCTACCTTCCTATAGATACGGTGGGCAATGCACGCAGATTCCTACGTACAGTTCGTCCTGTCATGGCGTTCTTTATCAAGTATGAATTTTGGTATAATTACCTGCATATCCTGCAGTATCGTGATATACCAGTCTATAGTGTGTCAAGCATTTTCCGTCCAGATCAAATCTTCTTTAAGTGGTATGGTCGTGGTTATGGTCGTGTCTTGAAGTGCTTTAGCCGTTTCTTTGTTCAGAATGAGGAGAGCAAGGAACTCTTGAATAAGATAGGTATTTCTGATGCTATGGTGGTGGGTGATACTCGCTTCGACCGTGTTTTGCAAATCAAGGAGGCAAGCAAGAGACTGCCATTGGTGGAGAAGTTCGTCAATAGGGATGCTACTGATAGAAAGAAAGTCTTTGTGGCTGGATCATCATGGCAGCCTGATGAGGAAATCTTCCTTAAGTACTTTAATGAGCATAGGGACTGGAAACTTATTATTGCACCTCATGTTATCGGAGAAGATCATCTAAAGACTATCCTCTCACTGATAAAGGATAAGAAGGTTATACGCTACACACAGGCAACAAAAGAGAATGTTGCTGATGCAGATGTATTGATTATCGACTGTTTTGGTTTGCTGTCATCGATTTATCATTATGGTGATGTCGCCTACGTCGGTGGTGGTTTCGGTGTAGGAATCCATAATGTTCTTGAGGCTGCTGTGTGGGATATGCCAGTTCTCTTTGGTCCTAATAACAAGCATTTTGCTGAAGCACAAGGACTCTTGCGTGATGGTGGTGGCTTTGAAGTTTTCGACTTTGAAAGTTTTAGTTTGTTGATGAATCACTTTGCTGAAGACGAAGAATATCGCTCTGCTTGTGGTTCTTTGGCAGGTACTTATGTCGAGAGTTTGGCTGGTGCTACAAATAAAGTTCTAAGCAACGTAAAGTTATGAAATATCAGATAACGTGTGATAACTGTGGAACACAGTTTATTGTTGAGGCTGAAGAAGGACAGACAATCGAGTGTACTTGTCCTCATTGTCATGGTGTCATGGAGGTTACATTACCTTTGGTGAGTGCTGGTCAGCAGTATGAACAACCTACAGGTTTTACCTCACAAGCGCAGCAGGTACAAGGAGAAACGCACAAGAAAGACAGCAATGCAATCCTTTGGGGCGTTGTTATCGGTCTACTTCTATTGGCTGGTGGTGTAGGTGCTTATTTCACTTTCGGCTCTTCTTCGCCAGAAACACCTGTGACTGATAGCATCCCTAATGATACGATTCCATATGAATCTCCTATTCAAGTAGAGCAAACTCCATCTGTTGATACTGTGGCAACAGCCCCAGCAGAGCCTGAGCAGAAGGAAGAAGAGCAAGTTGAAGAACAGCCAGAAGAAGGCGCAGATACCATTGCTGTACCAGGACACGATGAGTAACTTCAACGATACACATAACGAATAAAACAGAAATATATACATGGGAAAGATTATTTTAACAGGTGACCGCCCTACAGGTAAACTTCACTTGGGTCACTACGTGGGTTCTCTCCGCCGTCGTGTGGAACTTCAGAACCTCGGAGACTACGATAAGATGTTTGTCTTTATGGCAGACGTACAGGCGTTGACAGATAATGCTGACAACCCAGAGAAGATTCGACAGAATATTATTGAGGTAGCTTTAGATTATCTCTCTGCTGGCTTGAGCCCAGAGAAATGTACACTCTACATACAGAGTCAGATTCCTGAAATAGCCGAACTGACCACTTTCTTGATGAATCTTGTCAGCGTAAGCCGTGTTCAGCGTAACCCAACGGTGAAGACTGAGATTAAGATGCGCAACTTTGAAGCTAATATCCCAATGGGCTTCTTTGCTTATCCTGTTTCTCAGGCTGCTGATATTGCAGCTTTCAAGGCTACTACTGTCCCTGCAGGTGAGGATCAAGAGCCTATGTTGGAGTTGACACGTGAACTCGTACGTCGCTTCAATCAGATTTATGCACCAGTACTCGTTGAGCCTGCTATTATGTTGCCAGAGAACGCTACGGCACGTCGTCTGCCTGGTACAGATGGTAAGGAGAAGATGAGTAAGAGTCTTGGTAACTGTATCTATCTCTCTGACGACGCTGACACAGTATGGAAGAAGGTGAAGACAATGTACACTGACCCAACTCACTTGAATGTGTCTGACCCAGGTCATGTTGAGGGTAATGCTGTGTTTACTTACCTTGATGCCTTCTCAACCGATGAGGACTTCGCTGAGTTCTGGCCTGAGTTCCAGAACCTTGATGAGTTGAAAGCTGCTTATACAGCCGGTGGTATCGGTGATATGAAGTGTAAGAAGTTGCTCAATAGTGTATTGAACAAGATGTTGGATCCAATCCGTGCGCGCCGTCGTGAGTACGAACAGGATATTCCAGAGATTTATAATATCCTCAAAAAGGGTTCATTGGAAGCACGCGAAACTGCAGCCCAGACTATGGATGAGGTGCGTGCAGCTATGCAGATTAACTATTTCGAGGATACCGACTTGATTCAGAGTCAGGCTGAGCGATTCAGACAGAAGTAAGTCTTTAGCTCTGCTTTAAAGTCATATAGCAGTCTTATTCCATCTTTTTATAGAAGGAATAAGACTGTTTTTTGTGTCTAATAGTCTTGCAGTTAGTACTTTTGATTAAGTTTTCTTACCTGTTCTAACGTATGTGCGAACGCCCCGCACGTATGGTGCGGACGCTTAACACCATTGGTGCGGAGGCTTAGCACGCTACAATAAGTCCTAATTCTTCGAACGATTTATTGGTCGGAAAGAACCATATTACTAAAGGTTAATCATTTTCTTAAGTCTAAGTTATTATTTATATTGAGTGGAGGAGGGTAGATGAAGAATCCCTTTTCGTCTGATAGTCAGTAGAGTTTACATTCGCCTTGATTAAAATTAATGATTATTTAGAAAATATTTCTTAGCATAATTTGTGTCAAATAAAAAAAAAGTCCCTACATTTGCCTATATCAACCTAAACAATATATAACATCGGCAAATGGCGTTCTGCGGAAAGGGGAATAATACCTCCTCTCGTAATAAGCCATTAATATCGTGAACATAAATAGAATATCATATTAATAATTTTATATCCTTTCGTACTACTGTAGGCATGATACTTTTTGTCAACAGTTTTTCGGAGGAACTAAACAATCTTTACTATTAAAAGTTAGATGCGCATGATTTTACACATCAAGCCAATCGGTTTTACGTTATGCATGGGTGTATCTTTCTTGATGCCAACGCATGGATTTGCAGTGTCAAAACTGCCTGTTCAAAGCGTACAGCAATCAGGGAAATGCACGGGTATTATTCTTGACGAACAAGGAGAGCCTATCATTGGTGCCACTGTTCAAGTGAAAGGTACAAGTAATGGAGCTGTTACTGATTTAGACGGTCGCTTCTCTTTATCAAACATTCCTCCTGGTAGTATTATTGTTATTAGCTACATTGGTATGGACACTAAGGAGGTGAAATGGGATGGTCAGGAAATTAAAGTGACGTTAAAGGAGGAACAGCATGCTCTCAACGAACTTATCGTGACAGGTTATGGTGGTCAACAGAAGCGTGCTACGTTGACAACAGCTATCTCTAAGATGGATAATAAGGTATTAGATGCGGCAGCTTTCTCAAATGTCGGTAGTGCGTTGCAGGGTAGTGTGACAGGTCTTCAGGTTGTCAATAGCTCTGGTCAGCCAGGTACTGCGCCTTCTATCACCTTGCGTGGTGGTGCTTCTATCACAGGAAGTGCTCCTGCATTGATTATCGTTGATGGTGTTGAGCGTACTTTGTCAGAGATTAATCCATCTGATATCGAGTCAATTGAAGTATTGAAGGATGCGGCGTCAACTGCAATTTATGGTGCGAGAGCAAACGGTGGTGTAATCCTTGTTACAACAAAGCGTGCTCAAGCGGGAACTTCCAGCATTAATTATCGTTTGAAAGTGGGTGCCAACTTCAAGCGTGATGACTATAAGTTCATGAATGCCCGTAACTATCTTTACTATAACCGAATGGGCTTCAAGCGTTATGCTGATGCTATGGAAGGACACGGAAGGGCTGCTAATGTCGATGCACAGAATGGTTATTCTGGTCGTGGATATACTGATTACACTCCACGTACGGATGTTATGTATTACGATGCAACCAATCCTGAGCACCAAAGACTGCTAACTGAAGAAGGATGGGAGGTTATGGACGACCCTTACTATGGTGCAACAAATGGTGCAAAGCTTATCTTTAAGGATTATGGAGGTCTTTTAGAAGATGCAATCTACCATAATCAAACCCTTACACAAGACCATTATCTGAGCTTTAGTGGTGCTAATAACATGGGTTCTTTTGTAGCTTCATTAGGTTACTATAATGAGAATGGAGTTGTACGCAATACTTCTTTCCGTCGTTTCACTGGTAGCGTGAAGGGTGATTATCAAATCAAGCCTTGGCTGAAGGTGCGTGCTGGTGCACAATACACCTGGTTTACGAAGCCAGATAGTTATTTTGGCTCATGGAGTTCTTTGTTCTATCGTACCCGTTCACAGCGTCCTACATGGAATCCTTACCTTGCTGATGGTTCTCCAGCACCAGGTTGGAGTAGCTCAGATGGTAACTATATGTATTGGAATGATAAACTCACGATGGAGAATGGTTCACGTTCAGAAACCTTCAACATAGGTTTTGACTTGACATTAATACCTAAGCATCTGAAGATGTCAGCCAATGGATCTATTTATCATGTGCTGAATCAGAATGAAAGCTTCAATAAAGCTTATTACACACAGAGCAATCCTAATAGCATCAATACGACACGTCGTGCATATGCTTATATGATGAAGGATACACAGATACAGCTTAATACGATATTGAATTACTTCGATACGTTTGCTGAGCATCATAATGTCGACTTCATGTTGGGTGCGGAGTATTATGATTATAACTACTTCTGGATGAATGCCTCTACAAAGAATTCACCTACAGATGATATCCCTACACTCAATGCTGGTGCTGATAAGGATAGCAATCCAAAGTCTGAGAAGTCTGGTAATCGTATCGAGTCTCTCTTCGGACGCTTCAATTATGATTACAAACAGAAGTATTTGCTCAGCTTTACTTTCCGCTATGATGGTAACTCTAAGCTAAAAGATAACCGTTGGGGTTTCTTCCCTGGCATCTCTTTGGGTTGGAACATGATGGAAGAAGACTTCTGGAAGGAGTCTAAGTTGTCGAATTTTATTAGCAATATCAAACCTCGTATTAGTTATGGTAGCAATGGTAATGTGAGTGGTATTGGTGATTTCTATATCTATGGAATCTATGACCAACTTACAAACTATCATGGTAACACTGCTTTCTACGATCGTTCGCTTGTGAATACAGCCTTAAAGTGGGAGCAGAGTCATACGTTTGAGGCTGGTCTTGACCTTGGTTTCTTCAAGAACCGTTTGTCATTGATTCTCGATTACTACGTTCGTAATACGAGTAATCTGCTTCAGAGCGTGAGTCTTCCATCCTACTTAGGTTTCTCTTCTATCCAAACAAACTTGGGTAAGTTGCGTAATCAAGGATTTGAAATGGAGGTGCGTGCAACCCCTGTTCACCTAAAGAACAGCTTCCGTTGGGACCTCTCTCTTTCAACCTCTCAACTGTAAAGAATACGATTATTCAGCTTCCTAAGAGCGACCGTCCATTCAATCAACTTCAAGGAGTAGAGGTTGCTGCGGGCAAAGTTGGCGCTGATGGCAAGACTCCTACTAAGTGGATTGGTGGTTATCGTGAGGGTGGAACACTCGGAGAACTCTATGGTTACAGCCAAGATCACATCTTTAGAGATTGGGATGATGTAAAGGCAAATGCTAACAAACGTATTGATAACATTGCAAAGTTGTACGGTCCTGGTCTTGCTGATGAAGTAAATCCACAGACTGGAGTGCTTTATAAGAACTCAACAGGCTGGAAGGCTATTGAGCCTGGTGATGTTTGTTGGGAGGATATCAATGAAGATGGTATCATCAATTCACTCGATCGTAAGGTGTTGGGTAACTCAAGACCAACGGTAACAGGAGGTTGGACAAGTACGTTAAGCTATAAGAACCTCTCATTATTTGCTCGTTTCGATTACGCTTTGGGTCATACAATCTACAATGATCTCAAGGCTCGCTCTATGGGACAATATCAAGGCCAGTTCAATCTTATAGAGAATGTACAAGATATGTGGACTGAAACCAATCCTGGTGCCAGCTATCCAGCATTCAGTTATGCCGACCAGTTGAATAAGCAGAACATCTGGCGTGAAGGCTCTAAGTTCTTTGAGAAGGGCTGGTTACATGGCTTTGCGTGAGATAACATTGAGTTATACCTTACCAAGAACATGGATTAAGGCAATGAAGATGGCGAATGCCAATGTTTATGTGACAGGACAGAACCTCTTCTATCTTACCCCTTATGACGGAGCTTCTCCTGAAGCAATCTTGGACGGATATGACTACGGTCGTTACCCAACTCCTCGCACACTTATCTTTGGATTAAACGTTACATTTTAATTAAGCAATGTTACTTACAATGAAAAAGTTACTATCCTATATAACAGCTGTAGCTCTCAGCCTTTCGCTGACAGGCTGTATGGACATTGAGCCAGTTAGTACTATTACCGATGCAAACTACTGGAAGAATCCTGATCAAGTACAAGCTTTCAATCAAGGACTGAGTTCTTGGATGCGAAGCTATGCTGATAAGTATATCGTCTGGGGTGAAATGCGAAGTAATATCTATAGTGGAACCTCTTTTAGTGGTGAGGCTCCACAGGGTTATGACCGTCTATGGAATAACACACTTGAGAAGAGTAGTGCGGTAGTAGGCAACTATGGAGGTCTTTATACTGGTATCAACCAAATCAATTTGATGATAGATAAGGTGAATGAAGCCGGCTATCTGACAGATGCGGAGAAGACTAACTACCTTGCCGGTGCTTATGGTATGCGTGCTTTCTGGTATTTTCAGTTGCTCCGTACCTATGGTGATGTTATAGTTTATCTACAGCACACGGAGGGCAAGACTATTGACTTAGGTAAGGTTGCCCGTAAGCAGGATGCAGCTGCTGACGTAATGAAGCAGATTAAGGCAGACATCTCGGCTTCAGAAACCGCTTATAACAATAACTATAAGTTCACCAACGGACGTACTTATTGGTCACTTGCTGCAACCAAGATGCTTAAAGGTGAGGTATATCTGTGGAGTGGAAAGCAGATGGGTGGTGGTACTGCAGATTATCAGACCGCCCTTGCTGCTTATCAAGAGGTTCAGAATAATGCCGATGTAAGTTTGCTTGACAACTTTGAAGATGTCTTTGCATATGATAACAAGGAGAATAAAGAGATTATCTATGCACTCCATAATCGAGAGAATGAAACTTCTTTGTGGGGCGGACTTTACACTTCACTCGTAATGAACAAGCAGAATGTAGGTGCTTATCGTCTGCATAACGATGCTGGTCAGGCAATTCAGTTTAGTGAGTCTCCGAATCTAAACTTGCGTTTAGGTAGTGGTGTAATGCGTTTCCCACTGGATAAACGTTTGTGGACTAAGCTCTATACAAATGATAATGACAAGCGTAAGAAAGCTTCTTTGGCGGATGTTTATCAGGCTTCTGATGGTTCATACGTTGGTAATATCTGTAATAAGTTCCATGGAACATTGATTGCTGGTAGTTCTGCCACATCATGGTATGACGATCAACCGATTTATCGTTATGCAGAATGTTTGCTTGGTATTGCTGAGGCTAAGGCTTTCTTAGGTCAGGACCCATCAACAGAAATCAATCAAGTTCGTCGTCGTGCATACGGTGCAACCTACTTCAATGCTCATACAGAGGTGCAATATCCAAATGATGTAAGTACTGGAGGAAGTACCGCACTGACCAACTTCTATACCGATAACCCATTTGTTGGTGGTGATGAGGACCCAATAGAAGCTATCCTTAAAGAGCGTATGCGCGAGTTCATGTTTGAAGGAAAGCGTTGGCATGATATTCGTTTGGTTGATAAGGCTACAAAGTATTCAACTGCAAGTGCCGACCGCTTGTTATGGCCTATTGATGAAACAACGAAGTCAACCAATGCAGAGCTGAAACAGACTCCAGGCTACGGAGATTAATTCAAAAGCCCATTAAGTTTTATTTTATAGGGGAAAGTACGGGAGAGTGTTCTCGTCTTTCCCCCTTTCTTTTGCAGGTAATTAGCAAGACGCTCTGTTTCCTATTAATGTTATTAGGCATACATTATGTGTATTAATTGTTTGTTCGTGCCTTGCCATAGGTTATGATGTTTTTTATATACCATCTTCAAATCTTGTGTTGATGCCCCGCACATATGGTGCTCATGCTCCGCACCAATGGTGCTAAGCATGAATTAAACTACTCATATGCCCATTTATTCTAAGAATAGACTTGTTTATTGTCAGTTGGTTTACTAACTTTTAGGTATTGCACGCTCTATAGAATATTAATAATTTTGCATCGATAGTTGAATACATGTTTTTTACTTAAGACTCTATTCGTTGTTACACGGAGTCTTTAAACTACAAGTTAGATGAAGAATAACAGAAAAATACTTATCTGCAAAGGGGTGTATAATACTTGTTCGTTATATAGAAAGGTGATTTATCTAACACTTTTTTCATGTTTTTTCATGCTTAGTGGAAATGCACAAGAGGTGAATAAGCGTGATACAACTGTTGAGATGAAAGAAGTTATGGTGACAGCACGTAGCGAGATTAGGAAGTTGAAGGAGTCGGCTATGCCTATATCTGTTATAGGACAGCGTCAGTTACAAGGTACAGCGACAAATATTAATGACGTACTTGCGCGTACAGTTGGAGTTACCGTGCGAAATACAGGAGGTTTAGGTAGTGCCTCTCGCATTTCACTTCGTGGCTTAGAAGGTAAGCGTATGGGAATGTATGTGGATGAAGTTCCGATGTCGCAGTTGAGTAACTTTGTTGCCTTAAACGATATTCCTACGAATATGATAGAGCGCATTGAGGTTTATAAAGGTATTGTCCCTTATAAGTTTGGTGGCTCAGCCTTAGGAGGAGCAGTCAATGTAGTAACAAAGGAATACCCACCAGTATATTTTGACTTCTCATACGAACTGGGCTCATTTAACACACATCAAGTATCAACGGTGTTTAAACGTACCAATCATAAAACTGGTCTACAATTTGGTATTGGTGGAGCCTTCTCGTTTTCAAAGAACAATTACAAGATGACCTTGGCAAATTTGGACAATAGAATTGTGGAAAGAGACCATGATAAGTTCAATAAAGTCATGGCTGGAATGTCTGTTAAGGCTACGAAATGGTGGTTTGATGAAATGAAGTGGGAACTTATTTTCCTTAAGACACGTCAGGAAATACAAGGAATCGACCTCGATGTGCGTGAGGCTTATAACCATTCTGTTAGTGGATTGACGGCATTGACACTAAAGCGTAAGAATTTCTTTTTAGATGGTCTCGATTTTGATTTTGATATAGGATATATCATTGGCAGGTATGGTTTGAATGATAAGGCTTCAAATCGTTATGATTGGGATGGAAACAAGTTGCCTGCAGTCTCTCCATACGGAGGAGAGCAGAATAACTTCCCTTCAGATGGAAGAAACCGGTCGAACGAGTTGACGGCGAAGTTTAATTTGGGATATACCATAGATAAGCATCATGGCATTAATTTGAATGTTTACTTTGATAGGAATTCACTTCATCCAAATGACTCTTTAATGGATAAAGCCTTGGGATTTCAATCAAATTTCCCAAGTAAGATGAAAACCTTAACAACGGGTTTGTCATACGATCTGACCCTCTTTGATGGTCGTTTCCAGAATGCTTTTACTTTAAAGAACTTTATTCTCTCATCTCATTCTCGTAGTATAGATGTTTATTCGGTACGTGCGCCAGAGCCTGTAAAAGTGTCTAAATCTTATTTTGGATTCAGTGATGCCTTTCGTTATAAGTTTACAGATGATTTGATGCTAAAGGCCTCTTTTAATTCAGAGGTGCGAATACCTACAAGTGAGGAGTTGATAGGTAATGGATATTCTATCCTCGCATCCCCAGCTTTGAAGCCTGAGCGTACATCTGGTGTCAATCTTGGTATGCTTTATCGTCACTTAAACAAGATGGTGGACTTGTTGAGATAGAGTTGAATGGTTTTTATAATCATTTGAAAGACATGATTAGGTTCACGCCTGATATGATTCCTACGATGGCTCGCTATCGTAACTTTGGTAGTGTACGTACGAGAGGTGTTGAACTTGATGTTAAGGGAGATGTCTGTCCAGTACTTTATCTTTATGCGAATGGTACTTATCAAGACCTTCGTGATGTCAGAAAGCTAACTCCTGGTACTACAGTCGAGAATCCCACCTATATGAAACGTATCCCAAACGTACCTTATCTATTAGCAAACTTTGGTGCAGAGTTCCATAAAGAAAACCTCTTTGGAGGAAAGGAACAGAACACACGTTTCCTCTTTGATGCTTCATACGTTCATACATATTACTATGATTTTGAAGTAAGTCGGTATCAAGATAAGAAGATTCCTTCTGCTTTGACGATGGATGCAGCAATAGAACATAGTTTCAAGAATGACCAATGGGTTCTAACGTTTAAGGTAAAGAATCTTATGGATCGCCATGTTGTATCAGAGTTTAATCGTCCTCTGCCAGGAAGATATATAGGAGTAAAAGTTAGATATCTTCTGAAGTAAGAGGCAATAAGACTTTATTTTGCAATATGAAAGAATAAAGTATGATTCATAAAGAAAGGGCATATTGTGTGTCTATAGAGATAATATTAATATTAAATAAAGAGAAAAATGAAAAAGCTAAAATCAATTCTTTCAGCCATTGTTGTGATGGCTATGTTTACCGCTTGTGGAAACAATGGTGACGACCCAACACCAGGTCCTAAACCTAATCCTGGTAATAAGGACTTCCATGGAGTTGTCTTCGCAACGGGAATTACCAATCCAGAGGGTAATAGTGGTAATGTATATTTGCAAGCATTGCCAAGTTTCTTACCAGGAACATACGACAATAAGAACGGTATTCCTTGCGGTTTTGGTGCTACGCCAATTGTAACAGAGTCGGGCAATGTCTACACATTCCCTGATTATATGGGTAACACGAAGGCGGAGATAAATCGCTATAGAATTATGAACGATGGTACATGGAAGAAAGAAGGTGCATTGTCTATTCCTGCAGGTGCTGCAGCATGTAACATCGTTGAGGCAAGTAGTGAGAAAGCATACGTCAGTTTACAAGGTATTGGTGTTGTGATGGTATTCAACCCAACAACTATGACAAAGATTGCAGATATTGATCTTAATAATCTGAAACAGTCAGATACGAGGGTTGCACCTGCTGCAATGATTATTCGTGATGGTAAACTCTTTGTTGGACTGAACCAAATGAATGCTCAATATATGCCAACACGTAATAACATTGAACTGGCTATGATTGATGTGAAGACTGATAAGGTTGAAAAGCATATCGTTAACACTACCTTGGGACTGTGCTTTGCCACACGCCCGATAGACCCGGGTTCCATTTTCATGGATGAGAACAAAGACATATATATCAACTGTATCGGTTCATTCGGTTTCATCCCAGGTCTCAATGGTGGTATTGTACGCATAAAGAACGGTTCGACAGACATCGATCCCGACTACTATATCCGGCTTGACAAAACAGAGGTTGTAGGTCTGACGACTAAGTATGCCAACTTCCTGTCAACGATATTCTACGCCGACAACGGGAAGGCTTACGCATATGCTAACTCATTCGGTCTTGATCCTGACGGACTGAAGAATCCTTATGTCAGCCTTACCAATATTCCAGTTGTTATCGACCTAAAGCAGAAGACGGTGGCTGTCATAAAGGGAATGGAAATTTCCAACCCGCAAGGAATAGCCATCGGCAGGCATAAAAACCTGATTGTCTTTGGAAGTGCCAATAAGAAAGCGAATGGATTTTACACATATAACCCTGACACGAAAGAAGTGGTTGGTCCAGTCGTACAGGTGAAAGGAAATCCAAGCTTCTTCCATAGTTTTGCGAAGTAATTTAGCTTTGTACAATAGAAAAGAGGGTGTGTCAAAATTGATACATCCTCTTTTTATTTTGCTTTGTAATCAGATAACGGGACAGTTAGATATTTAGTGTGGATACACATTTAGTTTGTGGAGCTGCTTGGGCATTTGTCGAAATTCAATTTGCTGTCACTGCTGTCATTTGTTGTATGTACTTAACTTGTTAGTTTACAGAGGAATAAATAAAGTGTTAAAAGTGACAGGAACTTTAAATAAAAATATTCTTGTAAGATATGTGTATGTACGATGAAGTTAAGAATAGCACTATAATAAAATCTTTCCTGTCTGTTAAACCCCAATCGGTCATTAGACCACAATATGTATCATTCTTATTACTCTGGTATTAGATCTAAACATAGATAACTTGTTAATTCGTCAACTAACTTAGCCTTGTACAATAAAAAGGCAACCAACAAAAAGTTGATTGCCTTTATATTTTGCTTTGTAATCAGATAACTCGTCAACTTGTCAACTTGTTAACTCGTCAACTATCTTACAAATTCGCGTTGTCGTTCTTCCATTCAGCAACAGCTGGGATGATGTCGAGACCAATGATCTCATCACGCATCTTGCAGAGGTGCTCGTAAGAAGCCTGAAGAGAAGCCATCTCCTCTGGAGTACCTGTTGGCTCAGTGTAGTGAACACCAGTAGCATCGATAGTTGTAGGCATAGCCATCATAACGTTCTTGAAGCCGAGCTTTCTCGTCGTTAACGTAGCAACCTGCTGGCAAGGTGAACTTCTCACCGCCCATAGCAGCCTCAATCATCTTAACAGCATTGTAAGCTGGGCTCTGGAATGAGCTACGGCCACGAAGCTTGATAATGTTTGAACCACCTTGTACTGTGTGGTGCTTAATCTCTTCCCAACGCTCTGCAGAAAGACCCATCTCTGCCAATGGCTTGCCATCGATCTTAACCTTAGAAGCGAATACAGCCATCTGCTCACCGTGACCACCGTATGTGTGTGCACCAGTAACCTTGTCCTGCTGTACGCCAAACTCGTGAGCCAATGCCTGCTGCAAACGAGTAGAGTCAAGTGCAGCGAGTGATGTGAGCTGATTAGCCTTCAAGCCAGAGTGGATGAGAGCTGTCAATGCTGTAACGTCAGCTGGGTTGAAGATAACAACAACGTGCTTAACGTCTGGGCAGTACTTCTTGATGTTCTCACCGAAGTCAGCTGCAATCTTGCAGTTACCCTTCAACAAGTCCTCACGTGTCATACCTTCCTTACGAGGAGCACCACCAGAAGAGATGATGTACTTAGCACCAGTGAATGCCTCAGCAGGGTCAACGGTGTAAGAGAGGTTAGCACCTGGGAAAGCACACTGCTCCATCTCGTCAAATACACCATGAACACCTGGCTCATAGATATCGTACAGACAGATGTTAGGAGTGAGACCGAGTGTGAGAACGGTCTGAACCATGTTAGAACCAATCATACCGCCAGCACCGACGATAACGAGTTTTTCGTTTGTTAAATAATTCATAATAGATATTTAATTAAAAGTTAAATTCTCTTTTTATATCGATACGGCAAAGTTACGAAAAAAATGAGCATGTGAGAAAGATATTTTTAGAATAAATGTGTTATTTATTATAAAAAGTAGAGGCTTTTGCAAAAGTCTGTCTATCAAATCGATTAATTCTTAGTCGGCTTGTCTTGAAGTTCTGAATTTATTGTTTAACTTAGCAGCGTAAACAAAGTTGCTTTTACAAAGGAAGGGAGGATTTGTATAAGTTACTTCGATAGTAAATGAGATTTCTTAAGATTGAACCTTAAAAACAACGATATGACACATACAATTAATGAGCGTGTTGGCAGATTACGCTCCTGGATGAAAGAGAATGGGTTTACTGCTTTTATTTTCCCAAGTAGTGATCCCCATAATAGTGAATATGTAGCTGACCATTGGAAGAGCCGTGAGTGGATATCAGGCTTTAGTGGGTCGGCAGGAACGGCAGTTGTCACTTTAGAACATGCTGCGCTATGGACGGATTCACGTTATTTATTGCAGCTGAGAAGGAGTTGAACGGTACTGGCTTTCAGCTAATGAAGCTTCGTGTGGGGGGAACTCCGTCTGTGTCAGAATGGCTTGCAAGTGAACTGTCTACTTATGAAAGGGCTGTGGTTGGACTGGATGGGAATGTAAACTCTTTTGCAGAGGTTGCTGCGCTGGAACAAGAGTTGGCGACAAAAGGGAACATTACAGTGCGAACAGATGCCGACCCTATGGCTGAACTTTGGACGGACAGGCCTGTAATTCCTGATAATATGGTAAATCTTCATCCGTTAGAATATTCTGGAGAATCAACATCGAGTAAGGTAAGTAGGGTTCGTAAGCATCTTTTAGATTGTGGTGCTGATGGATTATTGGTAACAGCTCTCGATGAGATTGCATGGGTGTTGAACTTGCGAGGGAGTGATGTGCACTGTAACCCTGTTTTTGTATCTTATCTATTGATTTCCCCCGAGAATATTACTTTATATATAAATAATGTAAAACTTCCCGATGATGTTAAAGCCTATTTGATGTCAGAACATATAGATGTACAGGCTTATGAATCGGTTGTAGAGGGACTTCGTTTATATGCGGGTAAATCGCTGTTAGTAGATATGTCCTCTACAAACTATTCGTTGGCAACGGCAGTGCCTTTTGAGAAGGTGTGCTCGGGTGTTTCTCCAATTGCCAGTATGAAGGCTGTAAAGAACAAAGTGGAGCAGGATGGCTTCCGTGCTGCGATGTTGCGGGATGGTGTGTGGCTGTGGTAAAATTCCTTGCGTGGCTAAAGTCTGCTGTTGAGGCTGGCGGACAGACGGAAATCTCACTTGATGATCGTTTAACGGCTCTACGTGCAGAACAGCCAAAGTTTAAGGGTATCTCTTTTGATACGATAGTAGGATATGAGGCGCATGGAGCTGTTGTACATTATGAAGCAACTCCAGAGACGGATATTCCTGTTCAGCCACATGGTTTGGTGCTCATTGATAGTGGAGCGCAATATTTAGATGGTACGACAGATATTACAAGAACTATTGCTTTGGGTGAATTGTCAGAAGAACAGCGTCGAGTTTATACTTTGGTACTGAAGGGACATATTCAACTTGATAGGTGTCGTTTTCCTGCAGGTGCGTGTGGTTCACAGATTGATGCGCTTGCACGTGCACCGATGTGGCGTGAAGGTTATAATTATATGCATGGAACAGGGCATGGAGTAGGGAGTTATCTGAATGTGCATGAAGGTCCTCACCAAATACGCATGGAATGGCGTCCTGCCCCCCTTCAAGCAGGAATGACAGTAACTAATGAGCCTGGTATTTATCTGGAAGGAAAATTTGGTGTGCGTATAGAAAACACATTGTTGATTGTTCCTGCTGAATCTACAGCCTTTGGTGATTTTCTTAAGTTTGAAACACTTACGCTCGCACCGATTGACACGGCTCCGATTGTGCTTGAAATGCTGAGTACTGAGGAACGTGAGTGGCTTAATAACTACCATCGTCGTGTTTATGAAAGATTGTCTCCATATTTGGAAGGTAACGAGAAAGAATGGCTGAGAAAGGCAACTTTGCCAATCTAAACTTGGCGTAGTCTTGTTAAGAGTTCGTAGTTTTGTTGTCATTGAAAATATGCTCAAAGGCTCTAAATAGCGTGCTTCAGAGCTCTTAATAACCTTATTTTTGTGTCCTCTTTAATCTATAAGGAAGTAGGAAAAATCCGCAAATGTTTGGAAGTTAGGAGAATAAAGTGTAACTTTGCAGGCGCAAAAGTGGTGTCATGCCCTTTTGCATATGTTTAATTAATAAATAATTTAAAACAAAAAAAGCATGATTATTGTACCAGTAAAGGACTATGAGAACATCGAGCGCGCGCTCAAGAAGTTCAAGAGAAAGTTTGAGAAGACAGGTGTTGTTAAGGAGCTTCGTGCTCGTCAGCAGTTTGACAAACCATCTGTTAAGAAGCGCTTGAAGATGGAACGTGCCGTTTACGTACAGCATCTTCGCGACGCAGAAGAGTAAATCTTCTTTAAAAATTTGGCGGTTTGGATTAATTTCCGTAAATTCGTTGCCATATAAATGATTTGACAATGTGCCGATGGTAGAAAAGTTCTTAGATTACATTAAGTTTGAAAGGAATTATTCCCCGATGACAGTAATCAACTATCGTAAGGACTTAACGGAGTTCGAACGATTCTACAAGGAACTTGAACCTCAGCTCTCTTGGGAGTCTATAGACTCTGATATTGTCAGAAATTGGATGGAGTACATGATGGATAGAGGTAATTCTGCTTCGTCTGTCAATAGAAGACTCAGTGCGCTGAGGTCTTTCTATAGATTTGCACTTCGTCGTAAACTTATTGAAAAAGACCCTGTTCATGGTCTTCAAGGTCCTAAAAGGCAAAAGCCTCTTCCTCAATTCTTAAAGGAGTCGGAAATGGAAAGGCTACTGGATTGTAAGATGTGGACAGATAGTTATAAGGACGTACTTGAACGTACTATAATTATAACATTCTACGTAACGGGCGTTCGTCTGTCAGAATTGATTGGTCTTGATGATAAAGATATTGACAATGTCACTTGTGAAATTAAAGTAACAGGTAAGAGAAATAAGCAACGAATTGTTCCCTTTGGTAAGGAACTTGCTGATGTGTTCGCTCAGTACCAAGAAGTACGCAACGCAACAGTAAAAGGTGATTCCAAAGCCTTTTTTCAAACAGAAAAGGGCAAAAGGATGACGACTGCACAGGTAAGAACTTTGGTTAAGAAGAATCTTTCAAAGGTGTCAACGTTGAAAAAACGTTCACCACACGTTCTTCGCCATACGTTTGCCACGGCAATGCTCAATCATGAAGCAGGACTGGAAAGTGTAAAGAAGCTGCTTGGCCATGAGAGTCTGTCAACGACAGAGATTTATACTCATACAACTTTCGAGCAGTTGAAGAAAGTCTATAAAAATGCCCATCCAAGGGCTTAACCTTTTAAAAACGGAGGTACCTATGGAAATTAAGATCCAGTCGATTCATTTCGACACAACCGAGAAGTTACAAGCCTTTATTACCAAGAAGGCTGAAAAATTAGAAAAGTCTTACGAAGACATTCAGAAAGTAGAGGTGCAATTGAAGGTAGAGAAACCTGCTACAGCATTAAATAAAACCACAAGTTTATCAGTAGTAGTTCCTGGTAATACCTTGTTTGTGGAGAAAACATGTGATACCTTTGAAGAAGGAATTGATCAGTGTTTAGATGCGATGAAGGTTCAGCTCACCAAGTTTAAGGAAAAACAAAGAAAGCATTAAAAAAATCTCTGAAATATTTTTGGAGATTAAAATAAAAAGTCTTACCTTTGCAGCCGTTTTTACGACAAGTAGCCTTCTGGCTGCAAAAGTAATGCCTCTTTAGCTCAGTTGGCCAGAGCACGTGATTTGTAATCTCGGGGTCGTTGGTTCGAATCCGACAAGAGGCTCTCCTTGAAAGGGGGATACATTTGCTGACGGGTAGTTTCCAGAGTGGCCAAATGGGGCAGACTCAGAATCTGCTGCTTCTAGCTTCGGTGGTTCGAATCCATCACTACCCACTTCAGAAAAATGTAATTTGCGGAAATAGCTCAGTTGATAGAGCACTAGCCTTCAAGCTGGGGGTCGCGGGTTTGAGCCCCTGTTTTCCGCTCTATGGTTTTTGCTGTAATAGCTCAGTGGTAGAGCACTTCCTTGGTAAGGAAGAGGTCCTGAGTTCAACTCTCAGTTACAGCTCTGCTATTATAGTTGTTAATTTAGTGTAACTAAAAGCACAGATTATTCATTTAATATTAAATAAGAAAAAGCTATGGCTAAAGAAGAATTCGTGCGCACCAAACCGCATGTAAACATTGGTACTATCGGTCACGTTGACCACGGTAAGACCACTCTTACTGCAGCAATCTCAAAGGTTCTTCATGAGAAGGGCTTCGGTACAGAAGATGTTAAGTCTTTCGATCAGATTGATAATGCTCCTGAGGAGAAAGAGCGTGGTATTACCATTAACTCTGCACATATTGAGTACGAAACAGCTAACCGTCACTACGCACACGTAGACTGTCCTGGTCACGCCGACTATGTAAAGAACATGGTAACTGGTGCTGCTCAGATGGATGGTGCTATCTTGGTTGTAGCTGCTACTGATGGTCCTATGCCTCAGACTCGTGAGCACGTATTGCTCGCTCGTCAGGTAAACGTACCTCGCTTGGTTGTATTCTTGAACAAGTGTGATATGGTTGACGATGCTGAGATGCTTGACCTCGTTGAGATGGAGGTTCGTGAGATCCTCGAGCAGTACGGTTATGAGGAGGATACTCCTATCATTCGTGGTTCTGCACTCGGTGCTTTGAACGGTGTTGAGAAGTGGGTAGACTCTGTAATGGAGCTCATGGATACTGTTGATACTTGGATTGAAGAGCCAGAGCGTGAGATTGACAAGCCATTCTTGATGCCTGTTGAGGACGTATTCTCTATCACAGGTCGTGGTACTGTAGCTACTGGTCGTATCGAGACTGGTATCTGTAAGGTAGGTGATGAGGTTCAGTTGCTCGGTCTCGGTGAGGACAAGAAGTCTGTTATCACTGGTGTTGAGATGTTCCGTAAGAACCTTCCAACAGGTCAGGCTGGTGACAATGTAGGTCTCCTCCTCCGTGGTATCGATAAGGCTGAGGTTAAGCGTGGTATGGTTGTTGTGCACCCAGGTGCTATTACTCCTCACGATCACTTCAAGGCATCTATCTATGTATTGAAGAAGGAAGAGGGTGGTCGTCATACTCCATTCGGTAACAAGTATCGTCCACGCTTCTACCTCCGTACAATGGATCGTACAGGTGAAATCCACCTCCCAGAGGGCGTTGAGATGGTTATGCCAGGTGACAACGTAGAGATTGAGGTTGTATTGATCTATAAGGTTGCTTTTGAACGAGGGTCTTCGTTTCGCTATCCGTGAGGGTGGTCGTACAGTAGGTTCTGGTCAGATTACAGAGATCCTTCCAGATGTAAACTAATCAATAATCTTATATTACAAGATATAGTTCCCGATTTTCTTGGGAATCGGGAACTAACTTACGGGTTTAGCTCAGTTGGTAGAGCACTGGTCTCCAAAACCAGGTGTCGAGGGTTCGAGCCCTTCAACCCGTGCAAAAAAAGAAAAATATTTTATGTTTAATAAGATAGTTAATTATTGCAAGGCTTGCTACGACGAACTTGCGCATAAAACTACATGGCCATCACGCGCTCAACTTACACATAGTGCAATGGTAGTTATTTCTGCTTCCGTTATCATTGCATTGGTTGTGTTTGCAATGGACTCTGTGTTCCAACGCGTTATGGAATTTGTATATCCAAGATAATTCATTAGGAAATGGCAGATACAGAAAAGAAATGGTATGTTCTTCGTGCTGTCAGCGGTAAAGAGGCAAAGGTAAAGAATATATCGATGCTCAATTACGTCTGAACGAAAAACTTGCTGAGCGTGTTTTTGAGGTTTTATTACCTATGGAAAAACACGCAACTGTGCGTAAAGATGGGAAGCGTGTTGTCAAGGAGAAATTAAGTCTCCCTGGTTATGTGCTTGTTCAGGCCAATATGACACCTGACGTAGCTTCTACGTTGCGTTTTATGCCTAATGTTTTAGGATTCCTCGGAGGTATGTCTGAACCATCACCAGTACGCCAAGCAGATATTAATCGTCTGTTGGGTAATGTGGAAGATACTGAACTTGAAGAGGTTCAGAATGTACCATATATGGTTGGTGAAACTGTTCAGGTTACTGATGGTCCTTTCAGTGGTTTCCATGGTATCATTGAAGAGGTGAATGCCGAGAAGCATAAGCTGAAAGTGATGGTGATGATTTTTGGTCGTCAGAATCCATTGGAGCTAAGTTTTATGCAAGTCGCAAAAGAAGAATAGTGTTGTTACGGATACTATTCTACTATAGTTTAATTTTTTAATATTAACAAAAGAAATGGCTAAAGAAGTAGCTGGATTAATCAAATTACAGATTAAAGGTGGCGCTGCAAATCCTTCCCCTCCAGTAGGCCCAGCATTGGGTTCTAAGGGTATTAATATCATGGGATTTTGTAAGGAGTTCAACGCCCGTACCCAGGACAAGGCTGGTAAAGTTCTTCCAGTCGTTATTACCTACTACAACGATAAGTCTTTCAGCTTTATCATCAAGACTCCTCCTGCAGCTGTACAGCTCATGGAAGCTGCTAAGGTGAAAGGTGGATCTGGAGAGCCAAACCGTAGAAAGGTTGGATCCGTAACTTGGGAGCAGGTAAAAGCTATCGCAGAAGACAAAATGCCAGACCTCAACTGTTTTACAGTAGAGAGTGCAATGAAGCTTATTGCTGGTACTGCTCGTAGTATGGGTATCACCGTAAAAGGGGACTTCCCTGGTAAATAATTTTAAACTTCAAAAAGTAAAAAAATGAGTAAACTGACAAAAAAATCAGAAATCAGTAGCTGAGAAGGTTGAAGCAGGAAGGCATATTCATTGGCAGAAGCAGCACAGTTGGTAAAAGAAATTACCACTACTAAGTTTGACGCTTCTGTAGATGTTGATGTACGTCTCGGTGTTGACCCACGTAAAGCTAACCAGATGGTTCGTGGCGTTGTGTCACTCCCACATGGTACTGGTAAGGTTACACGTGTGCTTTGTCTCTGTACACCTGATCAGGAGGCTGCCGCTAAGGAAGCTGGTGCTGATTATGTTGGTCTTGACGAATACGTTGAAAAAGATCAAGGGCGGATGGACTGATATTGATGTTATTATCACTATGCCATCATGCATGGGTAAGTTAGGTCCTTTGGGTCGTGTACTCGGTCCTCGTGGCTTGATGCCAAACCCAAAGAGCGGTACTGTGACTATGGATGTTGCTAAGGCAGTAAAGGACGTTAAGCAGGGTAAGATTGACTTTAAGGTTGATAAGGCTGGTATTATCCATACTTCAATCGGTAAGGTTAGTATGACTGCTGAGCAGATTTATGGTAACGCGAAGGAGTTTATCTCATCATTATCAAGCTGAAGCCTGCTGCTGCTAAAGGTACATATATCAAGAGTATCTTTATTTCTAGCACAATGAGTAAGGGTGTCAAGATTGATCCTAAATCAGCTGAATAACTCTAAAAGTTTTGTACAATGAAGAAAGAAGTAAAAGATACAATTATCGCTGAACTCGGTGAGAAGTTAAAGAACTATCCTCATTTCTATTTGGTTGATGTAACTGGATTGAATGCTGAGGCTACAAGTTCTCTTCGCCGTAAGTGTTTCAAGAGCGAAATCAATATGGTTGTTGTGAAGAATAACCTCTTCACAAAGCTTTTTGAAGCTTCAGATGTAGATTTTTGAACCATCGTATGGTTCTTTGAAGGTAATACAGCAGTTTTGTTTTTCTCAGACTGCTAATGTGCCAGCAAAGTTGTTGAAGGAGTATAAGAAGAAGCGTATTCCTGCTCTTAAGGCAGCTTACGCAGAGGAATCTCTGTTTATTGGTGCTGATAAACTTGAAGAACTTGCAGCTCTCAAGAGCAAGAACGAACTTATTGCAGACGTTGTGGCATTGCTACAGTCTCCAGCAAAGAACGTTGTTTCTGCTCTCCAGTCAGGTGCTGGCACCATCCATGGTGTGCTTAAGACTTTAGGCGAGCGTCCTGAGTAAAAAAATCTAATAAAGTCAATAAGGTATATTATTTTTTTAGAACAAAAAAAATTAAAAAAATTTAGAATAAAATGGCAGACGTAAAAAGCTATTGCAGAAGAGTTAGTAAATCTTCATCGTTAAGGAAGTAAATGAGTTGGCAACCGTCCCTCAAGGACGAGTATGGTATTGAGCCTGCAGCTGCAGCTGTTGCTGTAGCTGGTCCTGCTGCAGCTGCTGCAGGTGGCGCAGCTGAGGAGAAGTCAGATTTTTGACGTAGTTCTTGTTGAAGCTGGTGCTAACAAGCTCAAGGTTGTTAAGGCTGTTAAGGAGGCTTGTGGTCTCGGTTTGAAGGAAGCTAAGGATCTCGTAGATGGTGCACCTTCTACTTTGAAGGAGGGTATGGCTAAGGCTGAGGCTGAGAACCTGAAGGCTGCTATTGAGGCTGAGGGTGCTAAGGTTGAGTTGAAGTAATTCTACTTTTTCCTTACATTAAAAAAATACGGTTAGGATTTACCAAGTAGGTGAGTCCTAACCTTTTTGTGTCTTTTGACATATATAGATTTCCCTTTTTAGTCCGCCACTGGACTTTAAACATTTGAATATTTAATTTCAGTTATGGCATTAGAAAATAAACCCAGAGTAAATTTCGCCAGCGTTAAGAATCCGTATCCATATCCGGATTTCCTCGATGTGCAGTTGAAGTCTTTCCGTGACTTCTTTACAGCTGGATACTCCGCCTGAGGAACGCAAGAATGACGGTTTGTATAAGGTGTTCGCAGAGAACTTCCCTATCACCGATACGCGTAATAATTTCGTCCTTGAGTTCCTGGATTATTATGTTGACCCACCAAGATATTCTATTGATGAATGTTTGGAGCGTGGCTTGACATACAGTGTACCTTTGAAGGCTAAGATGAAGCTGTATTGTACTGACCCAGATCATGAGGATTTCGGTACATTTATTCAAGATGTATTTTTGGGTACAATTCCATACATGACCAGCAATGGTACTTTTGTTATCAATGGTGCTGAGCGTGTTGTTGTTTCTCAGTTACATCGTTCTCCGGGTGTATTCTTTGGTCAGGGTGTCCATGCTAATGGTACTGTTCTTTATAGTGCACGTATCATTCCATTTAAGGGCTCATGGATAGAGTTTGCTACTGACATAAACAATGTCATGTATGCTTATATTGACCGTAAGAAGAAGTTGCCTGTAACCACTATGCTTCGTGCTATTGGTTATGAGTCTGACCGTGATATTCTTCAGATTTTTGATCTTTGCGAAGAGGTAAAGGTGAATAAGAAGAACATGAAGGCAGCTATCGGTCGCAAGATTGCTGGTAATGTCATGAAGTCTTGGACTGAAGACTTTGTTGATGAGGATACAGGCGAAGTTGTATCTATAGAACGTAATGAGGTTGTTGTAGAGCGTGAGACTATCATCACAGAAGACAATGTTGATCAGATTCTTGATAGCTCAGTTTCTTCAATCTTGCTACATAAGGATGAGGATGCTGCAAGTAAGTATTCTATCATCTTCAACACACTTGCCAAAGACCCAAGCCACTCAGAGATTGAGGCAGTAAATTATATTTATCGTCAGTTGCGTAATGCAGATGCTGCTGATGATGCAAGTGCACGTGAGGTATTCCAAAACCTTTTCTTCTCAGACAAGCGTTATGACTTGGGTGAGGTTGGTCGTTACCGAATCAATAAAAAGTTGAATTTGGAAACGGATATGGATGTACGTGTACTGACAAAGGACGATATCATTGAGATTATTAAGTATCTTATCAGCCTTATCAATTCAAATGCTACGGTTGATGATATTGACCACTTGTCAAATCGTCGTGTTCGTACTGTAGGAGAGCAGTTGGCTAACCAGTTCTCTGTCGGCCTTGCACGTATGAATCGTACTATCCGTGAGCGTATGAACGTTCGTGATAGTGAAGTGTTCCAGCCAACGGATTTGATTAATGCAAAGACTATATCAAGCGTCATTAACTCATTCTTTGGAACTAACCCATTGAGCCAGTTTATGGACCAAACCAACCCATTGGCAGAGGTAACTCATAAGCGTCGTCTTTCTGCTCTTGGTCCTGGTGGTCTGTCTCGTGAGCGTGCAGGTTTCGAGGTACGTGACGTTCACTATACCCATTATGGTCGTCTTTGTCCTATTGAGTCTCCTGAAGGTCCTAACATCGGATTGATTTCATCACTCTGTATGTATGCTAAGATTAATGATCTTGGCTTTATCGTTACACCATATCGTCGTGTGAAGGATGCTAAGGTGGACATGGATAATAAGGATGTAGTCTTCTTGACAGCAGAGGAGGAAGAAGAGCAGATTATCGGACAGGGTAATGCACCATTGAATGCAGATGGTACATTTATCCGTGATGTTGTTAAGTGTCGTCAGGATGCTGATTATCCAGTAGTTACTCCAGACTCCGTTGCTCTTATCGACGTATCTCCACAACAGATTGCATCTGTGTCAGCAGGTTTGATTCCATTCTTGGAGCATGATGATGGTCACCGTGCATTGATGGGATGTAACATGATGCGCCAGGCTGTTCCTTTGCTTCATAATGATGCACCTATTGTTGGTACAGGTCTTGAGAAGCAGGTATGTGAGGACTCACGTACTATGGTTACTGCAGAGGGTGATGGTGTTATCGAGTATGTTGATGCTACAACAATCCGTATTCTCTATGATCGTACAGATGATGAGGAGTTTGTAAGTTTCGAGCCTGCTCTTAAAGAGTATCGCATTCCTAAGTTCCGTCGTACTAACCAGAACATGGTTGTAGACCTTCGACCAATTTGTGACAAGGGTCAGCGCGTGAAGAAGGGTGATATCCTTACAGAGGGTTATGCAACAGAGAACGGTGAGTTAGCGTTGGGTCGTAACCTTGTTGTGGCTTACATGCCTTGGAAGGGTTACAACTATGAGGATGCTATCGTTATTTCTGAGCGCATGGTTCGTGAGGATGTATTGACCTCTGTTCATGTTGATGAGTATTCCCTCGAAGTCCGCGAAACTAAGCGTGGTGTTGAGGAGTTTACTGCTGATATTCCTAACGTAAGCGAGGAAGCTACTAAGGATCTTGATGATAATGGTATTATCCGTATTGGTGCCCGTGTTGAGCCAGGTGATATCATGATTGGTAAGATTTCTCCTAAGGGTGAAAGCGATCCTTCTCCAGAAGAGAAACTTCTCCGTGCTATCTTCGGTGACAAGGCTGGTGATGTTAAGGATTCTTCTTTGAAGGCTAATCCATCATTGAGCGGTGTTGTTATTGATAAGAAACTCTTTAGCCGTGCTATTAAGACACGTGAGAGCAAGCGTCAAGATAAGAATATTCTTGCTAAGATTGATGAGGAGCAGGAGGCAAAGATTAATGACTTGAAGGACCTCTTGGTTGATAAGTTGCTCGAACTGACTGAGGATAAGGTTTCAGAGGGTGTAAAGGACTACTCTGATGCTGAAATTATCACTAAGGGAAGCAAGTTTACAGTTGCTGCATTGAAGAACCTCGATTATGAGGGAATCCAATCAAATGGATGGACTGATGACGAGCATACCAACCTTCTTATTCAGAAGTTGATTATGAACTTCATCCGCAAGTACAAGCAAATGGATGCTGAGATGAAGCGTAAGAAGTTTGCTATCACTATTGGTGATGAACTTCCATCAGGCGTATTGCAGATGGCTAAGGTTTACATTGCTAAGAAGCGTAAGATTCAGGTGGGTGATAAACTTGCAGGTCGTCACGGTAACAAGGGTATCGTATCAAAGGTTGTACGTACAGAAGATATGCCATTCCTCGAGGATGGTAGTCCTGTAGACTTGGTATTGAACCCAATGGGTGTACCTTCACGTATGAACCTTGGTCAGATTTCGAGGCTATCCTTGGTGCTGCAGGTCGTAAGTTGGGTGTTAAGTTTGCTACTCCTATCTTCGATGGTGCTAAGCTCTCTGATTTGAAGGAGTGGACAGATAAGGCAGGTCTGCCAAATCTCTGTTCAACCTATATCTATGATGGTGAAACCGGTGAGAAGTTCGACCAGCCAGCTACAGTGGGTATCACTTACTTCTTGAAGTTGGGTCACATGGTTGAGGATAAGATGCACGCTCGTAGTATCGGTCCATACTCACTGATTACACAGCAGCCACTTGGTGGTAAGGCACAGTTTGGTGGTCAGCGTTTCGGAGAGATGGAGGTCTGGGCTATTGAGGCCTTCGGTGCATCTCATGTTCTCCAGGAAATCTTGACAATCAAGTCTGATGATGTAGTTGGTCGTTCAAAGGCTTACGAGGCTATCGTTAAGGGTGAACCAATGCCAACTCCAGGTATTCCAGAGTCACTGAACGTGTTGTTACACGAGCTTCGTGGTCTCGGTCTCAGTGTCAAACTTGATTAATACGTACACCCCATAATAGAAGTAAAACATGGCTTTTAAGAAAGATAATAAAGTAAAGAGTAATTTCAGCAAGATTACTATCGGACTGGCTTCACCTGAGGAGATTCTTGAGAACTCTTTTGGTGAGGTAACCAAGCCAGAGACTATCAACTATCGTACCTATAAACCAGAACGTGATGGTTTGTTCTGCGAGCGTATCTTCGGTCCAACAAAGGATTACGAGTGTGCCTGCGGTAAGTACAAGCGTATCCGTTATAAGGGTATTGTCTGCGATCGTTGTGGTGTTGAGGTAACTGAGAAGAAGGTACGTCGTGAGCGTGCCGGACATATTGAATTGGTTGTCCCTGTTGCTCATATCTGGTATTTCCGTAGTCTTCCTAACAAGATTGGTTACCTTCTTGGTATGCCAACTAAGAAGCTTGATGCTGTTATTTACTATGAGAAATATGTTGTCATCCAGCCGGGTGTCGTAGAGGGTATGAAGAATGCCGATACTGAAGAGGATTTGAATGGTTCTCATAAGTTCGACCTTCTTTCAGAGGATGAGTATCTCGATATCCTTGATAATAAACTCCCAGAGGGTAATGAGCGTTTGGATGATTCTGATCCAAGCAAGTTCATTGCTAAGATGGGTGCAGAGGCTATTTATGACCTCCTCACAGGCATTGATCTTGATCGTTTGGCAGGTGAATTGCGTGACCGTGCAACAACTGATTCAAGTCAGCAGCGTAAGACAGAAGCGTTGAAGCGTCTGCAGGTTGTAGAGGGCTTCCGTCAGTCAATCGGTGTGAATAATCCAGAATGGATGATCATGAAGATTATCCCTGTTACTCCACCAGAGCTTCGTCCATTGGTTCCATTGGATGGAGGACGTTTCGCAACATCTGACCTTAATGACCTCTATCGTCGCGTTATCATCCGTAACAATCGTTTGAAGCGTTTGATGGAGATTAAGGCTCCTGAGGTTATTCTGCGTAATGAGAAGCGTATGCTTCAGGAAGCTGTTGACTCACTTTTTGATAACAGCCGTAAGTCTTCTGCTGTAAAGAGTGAGAGCAATCGTCCGTTGAAGTCACTCTCTGACTCTCTGAAGGGTAAGCAGGGACGTTTCCGTCAGAACCTCCTCGGTAAACGTGTTGACTATTCTGCGCGTTCAGTAATTGTCGTTGGTCCAGAGTTGAAGATGGGTGAGTGCGGTCTGCCTAAGTTGATGGCAGCAGAGCTTTACAAGCCATTCATTATTCGTAAGCTCATTGAGCGCGGTATTGTGAAGACTGTAAAGAGTGCTAAGAAGATTGTAGACCGTCGTGAGCCTGTAATTTGGGATATCCTTGAGAATGTAATGAAGGGTCACCCAGTTATGTTGAACCGTGCCCGACACTTCACCGTCTTGGTATTCAGGCGTTCCAGCCTAAACTTATTGAAGGTAAAGCTATTCAGTTGCATCCATTGGCATGTACAGCGTTCAATGCAGACTTCGATGGTGACCAAATGGCTGTTCACCTCCCATTGAGTAATGAGGCTGTGTTGGAGACACAGGTGTTGATGCTTCAGAGCCATAACATCCTTAATCCAGCTAATGGTGCACCTATCACCGTTCCTTCACAGGATATGGTGCTTGGTCTCTACTATATTACAAAGATTCGTCCAGGTGCTAAGGGCGAAGGTCTTACATTCTACGGCTCAGAAGAAGCTATTATTGCTTACAATGAGAAGAAGTGTGACCTCCACTCACAGGTAAAGGTAATCGTTGATGACCTCGTTGATGGTAAACTCCAGAAGCGTATGGTTGAGACATCAGTTGGTCGTGTAATTGTTAATCAGATTATCCCAACTGAGATTGGATACTTCAACGGTATTATCTCTAAGAAATCACTTCGTGGTCTTATCGCTGACGTTATTAAGGCTGTTGGTATGGCTCGTGCTTGTGAGTTCCTTGATGGTATCAAGAACCTTGGTTACCGTATGGCATATGTTGCAGGTCTTTCCTTTAACCTCGACGATATCATCGTTCCTGTTGAGAAAACTGATATCGTTGGTAAGGGTCAGAGTGAGGTTGACCAGGTGAAGGCTAACTATGAAATGGGTTTCATTACTGATAAGGAGCGTTACAATCAGGTGATTGATGCGTGGACACACGTAAACAATAACCTTAAGCAGGCTGTTATGAAGCACATGACAGAGGCTGATCAGGGATTTAATGCTGTATATATGATGCTTGACTCTGGTGCCCGTGGTTCTGCTGACCAGATTGCTCAGCTTGCTGGTATGCGTGGTCTTATGGCTAAGCCACAGAAGGCAGGTGCTGAAGGTGCTCAGATTATTGAGAACCCAATTATCTCTAACTTTAAGGAGGGTATGTCTGTGTTGGAGTACTTTATTGCTTCTCACGGTGCTCGTAAGGGTCTTGCTGATACGGCTATGAAGACTGCCGATGCAGGATACTTGACACGTCGTCTTGTTGACGTTTCTCATGATGTTATCATCAATGAGGAGGATTGTGGTTCACTCCGTGGTCTTGAGTGTCGTGCCTTGAAGAATGGTGATGAGACAATTGCAAGCCTCTATGAGCGTATCTTGGGTCGTGTGTCAGTTCATGACGTTATCAATCCTACAACTGGTGATATTATCGTTGCTGCAGGTGAGGAGATTACAGAGGCAAAGGCACAGGCTATTGAAAATTCACCAATTGAGATGGTAGAAATCCGTTCTGTACTCACTTGTGAGAGCAAGAAGGGTGTATGTAAGAAGTGTTACGGACGTAACCTCGCTTCTGCACGTATGGTACAGATGGGAGAGGCTGTTGGTGTCATTGCTGCACAAGCTATTGGTGAGCCTGGTACACAGCTTACTCTTCGTACGTTCCACGCTGGTGGTGTGGCTGGTAATGCTGCGGCTAATGCAACAATCACAGCTAAGAGTGATGCAAAGATTGAGTTTGAGGAACTCCGTACCGTACCATTCGTTGATGAGAATGACAAGGAGTGTGAGATGGTTGTTAGCCGTTTGGCTGAAATTCGCTTTGTAGATCCTAACACTGGTATTGTACTCCTTACAGATAATGTTCCTTATGGTAGTTCTCTTTACTTTAAGTCTGGAGATACTGTCAAGAAGGGTGATATGATTTGTAAGTGGGACCCATTCAATGCTGTTATTGTTAGTGAATATGCAGGTGTTCTCCGTCTACATGACGTTATAGAGGGCGTTACTTATAAGGCAGAAACCGATGATGCTACAGGTCTTACAGAGCGTATCATTATCGATTCACGTGATAAGACAAAACTCCCTACTGTTGATATTGTCAAGGTTGGTGCTAAGAAGGGTGCTGATGGTCTTTATGCAGCATCTGATATCCTTGGTACATATAACCTCCCTGTAGGTGGTCACTTGGAGCAGGTACTTCTTGATGGTGCTGAGATTAAGACGGGTATGACACTCGTTAAGATTCCACGTTCTGTCGGTGGTGCTGGTGATATTACTGGTGGTCTTCCACGTGTTACCGAGCTCTTTGAGGCTCGCAACCCATCTAACCCTGCTGTCGTATCTGAAATTGATGGTGAGATTACTATGGGTAAGGTGAAGCGTGGTAACCGTGAGATTATCGTGACTTCTAAGACTGGTGAGCAGCGCAAGTATCTTGTTAGTCTGTCTAAGCAGATTCTTGTGCAAGAGCATGATGCTGTTCGTGCTGGTACTCCATTGTCTGATGGTATCATCACACCTGCTGATATCTTGTCTATCATGGGTCCAACAGCTGTTCAAGAGTATATTGTTAATGAGGTTCAGGACGTATATCGTTTGCAGGGTGTGAAGATTAATGACAAGCACTTTGAGATTATCGTTCGTCAGATGATGCGCAAGGTACGTATCGACGATCCAGGAGATACTACATTCCTCGAGCAAGAACTTGTTGACAAACTTGACTTTGCTGAGGAGAATGATCGTATCTGGGGTAAGAAGGTCGTTACTGATCCGGGTGATTCTGAGAACTGCTATAAGGGTCAGATTCTCTCTGTACGTAAGTTACGTGATGAGAACTCAAGCCTTAAGCGTCGTGACCTCAAACTCGTTCAGGTGCGTGATGCCGTTCAGGCAACTGCTACCCAGATTCTTCAGGGTATCACACGTGCTGCCCTCGGTACGAAGAGCTTCATGAGTGCTGCTTCCTTCAGGAAACAACTAAGGTCCTCAACGAGGCTGCTCTCCGTGGTAAGAGCGATAACCTTGAGGGTATGAAGGAGAATGTTATCTGTGGTCACCTTATCCCTGCCGGTACTGGTCTTCGCCAGTGGCAGAAACTCGTTGTTGGTTCGCAAGAAGAGCACGAGCGTATGGAGGCTAACAAGAAGAATGTTCTTGACTTCGCTAAGCAAGAGGCAGAGGCTACACAGGAGTAATCCTAACCTCTCATACATAAGATTAAAAGGGATTTGCAATAACTTTGCAAGTCCCTTTTTTGTATATTGCTCTGACTGTCTAAGTTCATTATTAGAACGAAAGGTGATGGTGTAAAGGACAAATTTATTCATTAATCCTAAATCTCTAAATGATGAAGATTCTAACATAGTTAACTCTCTTATTCTTAAAAATTATAATAGTATTTTGATTTAGCCTACCAAATGTTAAAATAGCATTATTTTATGTTTTTCTTTTGCTTTTATAAAAATATCTTTCTACTTTTGACAGTATAAAGCAACATATTGCAAATCTTCCTCTTCTTCCAAGAGCAAGATTGTTTAACAGCCGTACAGAGGGGACTTCAAGAAGTTGTTGAGGTTTTCTCTTTTTTGTTTTCTTGTAAAGGAGATGATAAGGGTGCCTCGTTTATCATTTTTTTTCTAACAACTTAAAAAATTATCAATTATGAGTTCATTTAGAGCAACTTTGGAATTGGGTGGTAAGGAGTATGACGTACTCTACTCTAACTACGAGTTCAGCCGTACTACTGACAAGAAGGGTCAGCCTGCATCAAGCATCTCTGGCGGTCGTATCAGTGTAACCATCGAGTCTACTGATGACACTTCTACTATCGAGGCTATGCTTAACAGCCAGTTCAAGCCTGTTGAGGGTAAGATTGTTTACAAGAAGAGCAAAGAATGGACCGACGATAACATGAAGCAGGGATTAGGCATGGGAAGTGAACAATATAATAAGTCTATAAAATTAGCAAAAAAGGTTAAACAAGGCTCTGAAAAACAAGGTAAGCAAATGACTATTGCTGGTCATTCCCTTGGTGGCGGTTTAGCAACAGCTGCAGGTGCTGCCACTGGTAGCAAGACTTACGCTTTCTGCCCTGCGGGCGTTCATCCGAATACTTATAAAATGTATGGAGTAAAGAATCCTGATACTTCTAAGGTTCATACCTATTATTCAAATCAAGATTTCCTAAATATGGCAAGTAATAATCTATCTCTAATGCCAAAGGCTGCAGGCGAAAGAATTATGTTAAATACGCTGGACAGCTTTGATTTTACTAAAGGACACGACCTCCCTTTACTCTTCAAAGCAATACAAGCTGAGGAAGCAGAGTTAGGGAGACCAATTATTGCCAACATTCTTTAAAGAAACAATCCACAAAAATGAAAAAAATTATAGCATTACTATCATCCCTCATTTTAACCTCATGCAGTATGTTTAACAGTGAAGCACCTTACAAGCGTTTTTTTAGTGAGAAAGAATATCCCATTATTCAAGCCATTCATGATTGCGACAAGGACAAAATCCTTGATATGATGCACAGAGGATGGAACGTAAACTCTATGGGTAAACATGGCATGTCCTATCTGCTTTATGCCGTATGGGAACATAACTATGACATGACAAAGTTTCTTTTAGAAAATGGAGCAAACCCTAATTTTGTATCAGTATTCTGGGAAGTGAAACCAGAAGAAACGGTACGTATCCTCCCCCTCGAAACAGTCTGCTATAAAGATTATAACATTAATTTTGTTAATCTGTTAATCAAATATGGGGCTAACCCCAATGATACGCGAGCGCAACTTCCTTTATTTACGGCTGCATTATATAAAGATAAACAAAAAATAGAATACTTATTAGAACATGGCGCAGATATCAACCAATTTAATAGTTCGAAAAGAGATCGTAATAACGAAGCAGGCAATCACCGCCCAATGGACTTTCGTATTATGGCTATGGGACAAAGGTGCTGACCCTATGAAAACGGGAGGTATTGGAAGAAATACTGGAGGTAAAGAAAATGTTGCATATTGGGTACAAGATTTTATAAACTATGGAAATGGAGATTACGATAATCCAGACTTTAAAAAAGTTGTTGCCCGATTAAAAAGTATAGGTGTAGAATTTCCATATAAACCAGCCATGGATAATACGGAAGAGAATGAATGATAAGGCAATGAAAAAAATTATAGCATTATTATCATCACTCATTTTAACCTCATGCAGTATGTTTAACAGTGAAGCACCTTACAAGCGTTTTTTTAGTGAGAAAGAATATCCCATTATCCAAGCCATTCATGATTGTGACAAGGACAAAATGCTTAATATGATGCACAGAGGATGGAACGTAAATTCTATGGGTAAACATGGAATGTCCTATCTGCTTTATGCCGTATGGGAACATAACTATGACATGACAAAGTTTCTTTTAGAAAATGGAGCAAATCCCAATTTTGTGTCAGTATTCTGGGAAGTAAAACCAGAAGAAACGGTACGTATCCTCCCCCTTGAAACAGTCTGCTATAAAGATTATAACATTAATTTTGTTAAGCTGTTAATCAAATATGGGGCTAATCCCAATGATACGCAAGCGCAACTTCCTTTATTTGCGGCTGCGTTATATAAAGATAAACAAAAAATAGAATACTTATTAGAACATGGAGCAGATATTAACCAATTTAATAGTTCGAAAGAAACAGTAATAATAGATCAAGCCCTTGCAAGACAATGGGATTTAGTATTGTGGCTATGGGACAAAGGTGCTGACCCGATGAAGACAGGAGGAGTTGGCGTATTTGAAGGACAAACGAATGTTGCATACTGGGTTCAAGTCTTTATAAACTATGGAAATGGAGATTATGATGCTCCAGACTTTAAAAAGCTTGTCGCGCGACTAAAAAGTATAGGTGTAGAGTTCCCATATAAACCAGCTATGATTAATAGGAAAGATAATGAATGATAAGGCAATGAACTATATTATAGCATTACTATCATCACTCATTTTAACCTCATGCAGTATGTTTAATAGTGAAGCACCTTACAAGCGTTTTTTTAGTGAGAAAGAATATCCCATTATCCAAGCCATTCATGATTGCGACAAGGATAAAATCCTTGATATGATGCACAAAGGATGGAACGTAAATTCTATGGGTAAACATGGCATGTCCTATCTGCTTTATGCCATATGGGAACATAACTATGACATGACAAAGTTTCTTTTAGAGAATGGGGCAGACCCTAATTTTGTGTCAGTATTCTGGGATGAAACACCAGAAGAAACTGTTTGTATGCTCCCTCTTGAAAGAACATGCTACGATAAATATGGAATGAATTATATGAAATTATTGCTCGAACATGGAGCTAATCCCAATGACACGCGAGCACAGCTTCCTTTATTTGCGGCTGCATTATATAAAGATAAACAAAAAATAGAATACTTATTAGAGCATGGTGCAGACATAAATCAGTTTGACAGTGTCAAGGAAACTGTAATTACAAATCAGGCGGTCACTGCTCAATGGGCTTTCGTACTATGGCTATGGGACAAAGGTGCGGACCCGATGAAGACAGGAGGAGTTGGCGTTTTCGAGGGAGAAGTAAATGTTGCCTTTTGGGTGCAAGATTTTATAGATAGCGGTATAGGCGATTACGATGCTCCAGACTTTAAAAAGCTTGTCGCGCGACTAAAAAGTATAGGTGTAGAGTTCCCATATAAACCAGCTATGATTAATAGGAAAGATAATGAATGATAAGGCAATGAAGTATATTATAGCATTACTATCATCACTCATTTTAACTTCATGCAGTATGTTTAACAATGAAGCACCTTACAAGCGTTTTTTTAGTGAGAAAGAATATCCCATTATTCAAGCCATTCATGATTGCGACAAGGACAAAATCCTTGATATGATGCAAAAAGGATGGAACGTAAATTCTATGGGAAAACATGGAATGTCTTATTTACTTTATGCGATATGGGAACATAACTATGACATGACAAAGTTTCTTTTAGAGAATGGGGCAGACCCTAATTTTGTGTCAGTATTCTGGGAAGTAAAACCAGAAGAAACGGTACGTATCCTCCCCCTCGAAACAGTCTGCTATAAAGATTATAACATTAATTTTGTTAAGCTGTTAATCAAATATGGGGCTAATCCCAATGATACGCAAGCGCAACTTCCTTTATTTGCGGCTGCATTATATAAAGATAAACAAAAAATAGAATACTTATTAGAACATGGAGCAGATATCAACCAATTTAATAGTTCGAAAGAAACAGTAATAATAGATCAGGCGATAACCGCCCAATGGGCTTTCGTACTATGGCTATGGGACAAAGGTGCTGATCCGATGAAAACGGGAGGTATTGGAAGAAATACTGGAGGCAAGGAGAATGTTGCATATTGGGTACAAGATTTTATAAACTATGGAAATGGAGATTACGATAATCCAGACTTTAAAAAGCTTGTTGCGCGATTAAAAAGTATAGGCGTAGAGTTCCCGTATAAACCTGCTATGGATAATGCGGAATAGGATGACTGATAAGGCAATGAAATATATTATAGTATTATTATCATCCCTCATTTTAACCTCATGCAGTATGTTTAATAGTGAAGCACCTTATAAGCGTTTTTTCAGTGAGAAAGAATATCCTATTTTTCAAGCCATTCATGATTGCGACAAGGACAAAATCCTTGATATGATGCACAAAGGATGGAACGTAAATTCTATGGAGAAACATGGTTTGGAGTTGGATTAGGCAAGATGCAACTACTACTATATTAAAAGCTGCACCTGCTGAGCGAGCTATATCGAAAGAGATCGCAAGTAGCATATTTACTGCAGAATTTTGGGCTGTCTTAAAAAAAAGCCCAAGACTAACCCTTCAATTAATTAGCCCTACTTCGCTTATTAAAGATGTGGGCAAGGGGCTTATAAAAGGTTCAGCCGTCGGCATCCCACAATTACTATTTAACAATTGGATTGATGAGAAAGAAAAAAACTTGATAGAGAAAAATAAAGAGATAGAAAAATGTATCAAATATCAGACGAAATCAGATGGTAATATTATAGCTAAGAAAATATAGTTAAATTAAAATGGGTATTTTAAAGGTATCCCACAGTTTAACTTTGTTGTAGGTTTATTTTTAATATTACACTTAGTAAATATTTTTGCTTAGATAATGATATTACAATCATTAAATAATAAAAGATGAAAACTTTCAAAATTAATGTAGGAGGAATAGGTTCAGCCATGGGCTTATTATTGGTATACGGGATAGTTTATCTGATTTTCCATCGTACACCAGCAAGCGAGGAAGAGATTAATGCATATATTCAAAATTCAGAAGTTGTAGAACTAACCGATTTCACCTTTTACGATGTGGAAAATATGGTAAGGTATGCAAGACAGCCATTGAGGCGTAATAATAGTTCGTTGTATAAGGATATAGCAAAACTTTATTCGCCAGACAGTAAGAAAAATTTTGTTTTAGAGTCTTATGGTTCTCCCTACAGAATATCAGTAGATGCAGAACTTTTGCGAAGGAGTCCCAAAATCTATCTTGTTGTTAATAAGGATGATTTGCATAATCCAAAATTAGGAAGTAAGGAAAAGCCAGTTCCTGCATTATTATGGTATACGGATCCAAATTATAAAAATTATGAAGTTTCTGAAAGAAATTATATATATAGTGTAAAGGAATACCTTACTTATTGCCGAACTGAATAAGGGAAGAGTATAATAATTGGTTAATGGGAAACTGAAGGGTTAGATAATATATAAAAGCAAAGATAGATTTAAGCAAAAGAGTTCGATCAAAAAAGATGAAGACTTTCAAAATTAATGCACAAGGAATAGGGTCAGCCATCGGTTTATTATTGGTATATGGAGTAGTCTACCTGATTTTCCATCGCACACCAGCAAGCGAGGAAGAGGTCAACGCATATATTCAGAACTCGGAAGTTGTGGAACTGACGAATATTACCTTTTACGATGAGGAAAACATGGTAAGGTATGCAAGACAACCTTTGAGGCGCAACAATAGTTCATTATATAAAGATATAGCAAAATTTTATTCGCCTGACAGTAAGAAGTATTTCGTTTTAGAGGTTTACGGAGCCCCATATTCAATACCAATAAATACGGATATCTTACGAAAGAGTCCTAAGATTTATCTTGTTGTTAATAAGGGTGATTTGCATAATCCAAAATTAGGAAGCAAGGAAAAGCCTGTTCCAGCATTGTTGTGGTACACAAGTCCAGATAGTAAGTTTAATCAAGTTCCTGAAGACGATTACAAATATAGTGTAAAGGAATACCTTACCTATTGCCGAACTGAATAAAGAAAGAGTATAAAAACTGGTTAATGGGTTAACTGAAGGGTTAGATAATATAGAAAAGCAAAGATATATTAAAGCAAAAGAGTTTTATCAACAAAATGAAGACTTCCAAAATAATGCACAAGGAATAGGTACAGCCATAGGCTTAAAAAACTATATCAGTAGTGTTATTTTGAGGATATAAGCTAAGACAGTCAAGGTGAAAACTTTTGTAGTTAGATTTGGGCAAATGACTTTAATGTATTATCTTTGCATAAGAGAAATAAAGTATTATCTAAATCATATTAACAAAATGGACAATAACAATCAGAATCAAGAGGGACAGCAGTTGCAGATTGATCTCTCACCAGAAATCGCTAAAGGTGTTTATACAAACTTCCAGATAATCTCTCATTCAAGTTCAGAGTTTGTACTTGATTTTGCTACACTTCTTCCAGGTGTACCAAAGGCAACAGTGACAAGCCGTGTTATTATTGCACCTGAGCACGCATTGCGTCTTCTTGCAGCTTTGCAGGATAATGTAGTACGCTATGAGAAAGAGTTTGGTAAGATTGACCGTCATGAGCCAGAGCAGGAGCCACGTACGATTGCTCCATTTGGTCCTGGTAAGGTTGATGCATAAGCATCTCTTTAAAGAATAAATTATGAAGCCGTCCGAGCAATCGGGCGGCTTTCGTTTTTTTGATAATCTCGAGAGATATAGAATGTGCAGTTATCGAATTACTTGTATCTATAGCAATGGTAGGAAATATGTTCGTCGACTATTTGAGCGTAAAAAATTTAACCTTCAAAGGCATATTTATAAATAAAGATGCCAACAAGAGGTGTGAAAGTAAGGCTTAGTCCTATAAATGTGAAGCACGATAGCCAGCCCCAATCTCTCCACTTGATGGCAAAGGGCATAAGTACAAGTGTAATAATGAACTCTATAAATATCCACATAATAAGAATTGCTTTTGAAAGACAAAGATAAATAAAAATGCTGTAAAAACAAAGCGTTGCAGATAATTATTTTGAAAAATTATTACATAATCTCGGATAAAACATCTACAAATAACGGCAAAAATATATGTAAAAGATAAGTTTGTAACCAATAGTAAATCAGTCAGTTATGATTCTGTGTAAGAAAATGTGCTTAATTGGACTTCAAAAGGGCGTTAGTAAGACCTCTAAAGGGCATCTTTTGTAAGTCAATTAGGCGTCTTTTAGAAACCAAAAGAGCATGTATTGGTTTTGAGTTGTATGAAAATAGTTTACAAGTATTGGTTGATATGGGAATAAGTAGCCTCGCAGAAGACGGAAAGATATCAATAATAAAACAAAATGTCATGAGGCTCTATTGGTTGATTTGACTTTAATGGAAGAACCTAAAGAAAGTTCTGTTAGTAGTGTTATTTTGAGGTGGAAATCTAATAGGTTTAGAGTAAAACTTTTGTAGTTAGATTTAGACAAATAACTTTAATGTATTATCTTTGCGTAAAAGAAGAAAGTATTTATTGCTCCTGAGCACGCATTGCGTCTCCTTGCAGCTTTGCAGGACAATGTAGTACGCTACGAGAAAGAGTTTGGTAAGATGACCGCCACGAACCCAAAGAGCAGGGATCACGCACCATCGCTCCATTCGGCAATGGTAAGGTTGAAGCATAAGCAATCCCTTTAAGATTAAAATACTTGAAAGTCGCCTCCATATTGGGGGCGACTTTCTGTTTCAGGGGGGGCTTGTAAGCATGTTACAAAGTCACTACTTTGGTTAAGCTATTGCGCTTTCACGTATAAGTTTGTGTATTGGTAGTAAGCCTGCGCTTTGCGAACGAGTTCTTGATTCATCTGCTTTGTAGGTTGCTCTTCAAATGTACCATCGTGTAATGGACGAACGATGTATTGTCGTACATTGCGGACTGGTGATAAAACTGTTAGTCGGTTACCTTCAAGATACCCAAGGTCTTGGTAAGTTGCCATGAATGCACGAGGATGATAGGTTGATGCGAGGATGTCTTGTCCTGTGAAACTTACAGTGCAACGTAACTTGAGGAGAGAAAGTAGGGTAGGCATGACATCAATCTGCGAGCATATAGTTTCAATCTTTCTTGGTTGGAGAATAGCTGGCGCATAGATGAGGCATGGAATATGGTAGCGGTCTATAGGGAGTGATGTTTTTCCAGCACTGGATGCACAGTGATCAGCAATAACTACGAATACGGTATTCTGGAACCATGCTTTCTTTCGGGCGTCATTAATGAATTTACCGATTGCATAGTCTGTATATTTTACTGCAGCTTCTCTTGTGTTAGGGTCACCGTCTACTTTAATTCTGCCACTTGGATAGGTGTAAGGGCGATGATTGCTCGTGGTCATAATCTGTGCGAAGAAAGGATGCTTCGACTGATAGTTCTTCTCGAATACTTGTAAGCTCTTGTTGAAGATATCTTCATCACAGACACCCCAAATGTTTGCGAATGTTACTTGATTGTTCGGTATGTCCTTTCGGTCTATTACCTCGTAGCCATTATGACTGAAGAAGTCGCCCATGTTATCGAAATAACTATCTCCGCCATAGATGAATTGCGATTTGTACCCTAAGTGAGAAAGGATACGACCTATTGATAAGTTCCCCATTCGGTTAGCCTTTCGCTTGATGATGCTTTCTCCTGCACTCGGTGGAATGCAAAGAGATAATGCTTCTAATCCTCTAACTGTTCTGTTTCCTGCTGCGTATAGACTGTCAAAGACAATACTCCCTTGCATGAGCTTGTCAAGTTGTGGGGTAAGGTTCTCTTTATTTCCATATCGCGTAAGGAAATCAGCACTTAGGCTTTCAACTGTTATTAAGACGATGTTAGGGCGTTGTGAAGCAAGGGACTCTCCAATCGTCTTCTTTCCCTCATTATTAAGTCCACTTAGTTGACGATACAGAGACACACATTGTTGTTTGGGTAACATGGTATAGAACTTATCATATTCTAACATGTTACTCTGGAAAGCAATGACAAAGTCACAGGCTCCGTTTTGTTCAAGTTGAGTAACGTATTGATTGTTACTTCGTAGAGCATGGGTGCCTTGTAAGATAAAATATGAGCTTATTGCTAAGACCATATATATAGAAAAGTGTATAAGAAACTTCTTCGCATTGTAAAGATGAGTAACCTTTAGCTTGTAATGTCGTGATTGAAGGAAGATAATTGCAGCTGTTAAGAGTAATGTAATGCCAATCAACGGAACAATAGAATAAGACTCCATGATGTTCCCAATAACTTCGTGAGTGTAGACGAGATAGTCTACTGCAATGAAATTATATCTTACGCCAAACTCTCCCCAGAAGATATATTCTCCTGCTGTGACGCAAAGTAATAAGAAAACATATACAGCCCAAGTTATATAGAGGGAGATCTTACGCCATGTTTCTCTTGTTCTTGGAATGAAAAAGCGTATGGAGAAACTGAATAGTTTCCATCCGAGGAATATTCGTGCAATCTTTGGTGCGCCGCCTCCATATTCGTGGAAGATGGTGTGGAAGAATAATACGTAGGCAAAGCAATAGTTAGTAGAAGTTCAATGATCCATCCCGTGACGCGATGATATTTAGCTTCATTTAGCCCAAGGTTTATAATCTGTAATGGTAAGGCAAGCAAAATTGCCATACAAATGTCTGTTACGAAGCCAACACTTAAAAATCTGATTATCTCCCAGAATGAGAAAGAAGAATCTTCGGGGACATTCGACATTAAGATAATTCTTAGGATGAATCCAATGAGTAGATATAGTTTTAAAAATCGTGTTCCAATGAAATTAATAGAATTCTTGGTAATTACATTTGTTCTTTTGTCCATCGTATGCTTATTTTTCGGCAAAGTTAATAATTATAGATGAGGTTCAGACATATTTTAAGCAGTAATTGCGCTCGCGTGTTTGAGAATGTTAGATCCTTGGAATGATAAATATGATTCTATTTGTCGATGGTGTTTCTTTGTTTTTAGATAAGGTTCAACTTTATTTTTTAAGAGACTATCTACTTTCGAAGTATTTGCTTACTTTTGCATTCAAAATTAAATCTTAATGAGTATTATAGTATTTACTATTCTTTTATTGTTAGGCGCCTATTGTGCAGGATTGTTAGGCTCCTTGACAGGTTTGTGGGGGAGTAATCGTCATCCCTCTGCTCACTTTAGTTTTCGGTATCGACTTTCATTATGCCATTGGAGCAGCTTTGAGGGTGTGTCAAAATTGATACATCCTCTTTTTTATTCTTCCTTTACTTTGTGTACCACATTATTCGTTATTTACTGCAGCTATGCTGCTAATTTCATATAAAATGATTTATTGGGCTTTAAATAACCTATATAAACTTGTATACAGCATCTGAAGGTGACTAAAAGTAGCTCCATAACGGCTTTTTGTTCCTTGAGATTGGTTTTTCTACACATTTTTCCTATGTTAAAGGCAATAGCGAAGAAGGCAAAGTCCATATTGACCTTGTCTTTCCCAAAATGCCTAAACCTCTTGTAGGCTTTATTATATTTTGTTTGTCCAAAAACAGCTTCAGGTTCTATGCACCTTCGTCCTCGATGCTTGATGCCTTCTTCCGAGGTCAGTAGTTCCCGTGCCTTTTGTTTATAGTGCTGTAGTTGGTGGTTTACTTCTATAATTCTGTTCCCTCTTGCCTTAAAACATGAGCCTCTCAACAGACAACTATCACAGCGTTCTGCCTGATAACGTACGCTGTATTTGTATGCCTAAAGGTACAAAAACTTTAGGAAATAGCAAAGCCCTGGCTTGAGAAAGTCGGGGCTTTGTGCATAAAAAAGAGGATGTGTACATTTTGACACACCCTCTTACAGACAATATAGTTAAATGATATGCTTTATAGTCCTTGGCTTTGTAACTCTTTCTCAGGCATTGGCAACCACTTGATTTTACGGCTTGCCCAAGTTGTTGCGGCAGAACCTTGCTCCAATCCACGACGGATATCTGCTGTGCGTTCACCACGGAAAGCGAGGAAGATACGACGTAAATCGGCTATTTGTGCAAGGGTAGGGGTCGTTGACAGTTGACTGGCTGTGTCATATTTGCCAATAACCTTATTAACCTCTGTCATTGCATCGCCAGTCATAATACCTCTTACGATGAGTTCAGCCTTGATAAGGTGGATGTCATCATCGTTTGAAATAATCATCGAACCCTTTCTTGTTAGCCCTGACGCATAAATGTTATAGCGATTAGGATTCTTCTTGTCTACACTCGCATGAGCCAGTGGTAAGGCTTTCTTTTCAGCATCTGTTGTTCTTGCAGCTTCAAGAGAAGGGCTTACTTGTACATCACGGCTGTTTGGACCGATAGCACTGTAAAGTGGGTTGTCACCACCATCGTTGTTATAGATTACCTCCACAGTCTTACCATCCTTCAATGCGCCTTCTACGAATGTCTTAGCATCTGCGTATTGTCCACGATGCATAGCCAGTTTGAGTTCGTAGGTTTTTACTTGTCGGATAGCTGCGTCTTGGTCAAAGCCTTTGAAGGACTTTAGTGCATCAGACTTTGCAGCTTTCTCAGCAGCTTCGTATTGCTCCTTAGCTTGGTTTAGTAGTGTCTCGTGCGGAATAACAGCCTTATTCAGGATAACAGACCCACCTTCTGCTGCCGGAGTTGTAGAGAAAGACTCTGCAAGCAACTGTAGAGCATAGCCAGCATGGAGATGTCCAACGTAGTTACCATATGCTTTTACAATCTCAGTCTGCTCAGCATTTGTTCCTGTTACTTGTCCTGCAATCTCAGTCAGTTCGATGCTTCGTGCATAATAATTGTGGATTTATTCCAAAGATCGTTTTGTGTGCCCGAAGTAGGAGTGAGGTTATCTGTCGCAATCTGGCGATAAAGGAGCGCATTAGGAATCGTTCCTTCGGTCAATTCGTCAACGGTTGTACCCAAAGCGAGGAAGGCTGCAGCAGAGGCATCGCCTTGAAGCGTCTTTACGTAGGCTACCAACGGACCATCAGTAATACTATTGCTTTGAATATTAGCAACCATTGCAGATTTATTCAGTTGGTCTCTTGTAAGTGTGTTACTTGGCGTTTCCGCATTTTCTACCCATGAATCGCAACTCGCGAATAGTACAGAAAGGGCAAGAATGGCATATATTGATTTTTTCATTTTATCGTCTTCTTTTATAATGTGAAACTTAAAGTTGCTGTGTAAGTGCGTGGATGTGGAGTATTGGTAATGTCACGTGACAAACTTCCAATACCTCTCTGCTTACGATTACCACCGTTGCCTTCTACTTGTGGGTCTGCACCAGAGTAGTTGGTAAGGACAAATACATTTTGTATTGCGAAAGAGAAACGCATTCCATTCACCACGTTGCGTGTCCACTTGCGAGAGAGTGATGAGAGGTCATAACCTAAGTAGAGGGTTGACAAGCGCAAGAAGTTAGCTTTCTCGATGTAGTTAGCTCTGAAGCGTGCACTGTGTGCTAATTCCTCTGCAATTTGATTATATTCAGTAGTACCAACGGTGGCATTAGCAAGTGCCTGCAGCTGATCGTTACGTTTCTTCAAGTTGTCACCCAAACCAGATACATTATAGAAGCTTTGATTATAGATAGATGCACCCAAAGCATAATTCCACTTTGTTCCGAAGGTGAAGTGGCTGAAGAGTTTTAGGTCGAAACCAAACGAACCATTGACAGATGGGAATGGCTTACCAAGATACTGGTAGTCATTACTCTCAATGGCACCTATTTTCTGGTTGTATGTACCGTCAGCATTGAAGGCTGGCTTCTCAACAGTGTGATAATAGAAAGCATAGACAGGTTGTCCCTCTTTCACAACGTTAGGATAGTTATTGATATCCTTTCCGCCAGTATCAGTCACTTTGTTTGCCTGATAATTAAGGTTTGCATACACGTCAAGAGAATGACGGTTAGCCTGTTTCCAGAGGTTACCATTATAACTGAACTCAATACCATGACCCTTGATGCGTCCTACGTTACGTGGAACGCTACCTATCCAGCCATCGCTTGAAAGAAGCGTCATCGTAGATGATGGCGTCAGAGGTGTATTGTGCATACAGAGTAAGTGCTAATGTATGTCTGTTACGAATAGTCCAGTCTGTTCCTAATTCAATCTCTCGCATACGCTCAGGTTTGATATCAGGGTTACCTTTGTACTGAGGTTTAACAATTGGGCCATAAGCACTGATACCGTCCCATGACATAAGATGTGCGGGCATCTGTAGGGTAGGGAAGGCGTCCATCTCACCATAGGCAATGCGGAACTTCTGATTCTTGAGGTTGTATGATGCACTCAAAGAGGGATAATAGATACTTGCCACATTACTACCGATAAGATTAGATGCATCACGTCTGAGTCCTGCATTGACAAAGAAAACGGTTATCATAGTTGAGGAAAGCCTCACCATAGAGACCCCATGTGCGTTGTTCGAAGCTTGACTCTGTTACTCGTACGTTCCGTTGCTGCTGAGATATTGTTGATATCACTTCTAAAGCGAGATGCAGAAATACTATTCAGTGTTTCGTACTGGCGTGCAATCTGTGAGAGAAGGGTTGCTGTAAGGTCCCATTTGTCTGCAAGATGAAACTTACGAGTAGCTTTTTATGTCCCAGTTAAAGTTAGAGTTTCTACTGTTACTTATATTTTTTTGCACCCTCAGCATTATTTCCTAACTTATAACCGAAAGGTAGACGATAGATTCCTTCTGTATGGTTTACGTCTGCGCCAATGATAGTCTCAATCTTTATATCTGCTGGAAGCATATAGCTAAGACGAAGGTTACCGATGAAACGATCGTTGCCATAGGTCCAACTCTGTGCTCGCCACGTACTCTCGTCGACATATGGCCATGGCGTCTGGTTAATCATTAAGTTCCATATCGCATCATATCTACCCATTGCAGTCTGTGGAAGACTGATGTTACCATGTATGTAGGAAGCAGTAGCACCGAGTGAGAAGCGACCAGAGCGAAGGTCATAAGCCATCTTCGCACTATGTCGTTTGTCCTTATTGCCAGGTACGATACCTGCAATGTCATTCATATTGTAAGAGAAGAAGAGGTTCTGATTCCCTTTGAATGCTTTTGAAACAGAGGTGTAGATAGTTTTCTGCCAGCCAGTTTGGAAGAAATTATTGATAGGATCATTATTTACAAACTGATCATATTTTCTTGCCAATGTAGCTGCGCCTAACGACATCTTCACTTGTATGTCAGCCTTTCTGTTTTCTGGATTGTTATTTTTACCTCTTTTGGTTGTGATAACAATAACACCATTGGCAGCCTCTGCTCCATAGCTGGCTGCGGCAGAAGGACCTTTTATGACATCGATAATTGCAATGTCATCAATGGTCAAGTCATTGAGTGCACTGAGTGCATCTTGTGAACTGTTGATGTCAGAGATATGTGAGCTATTGTATTTCACACCATCAACATAGATGATTGGGTCACGCTCCATACTCATTGTAGCACCGCTACGCATGTTAAAACGGATTGGCATACCAACTTTACCATTGCTTTGGTACATCTGTACACCACCAATCTTACCATCAAGCATGTCACTGAGAGAATTTGTATGTGCATTCTTACTCAGATTTTCAATGTCGACATGGTCAACCTTACTTCCAAGTGCTTTCTGACTACGTGCACTGGAGATACTGGCTGTAACCTGTACCTCCTGAAGGTCGATACCAGGAATAAGACTAATCGTAGGTTGTCCTTTAGTGCTTGTGCCTTTATGTCCTGTTCCTTGAAACCAATATAGCTGATGTGCAGTGTCTGGTCATCATTTGTGTTCAGTGAGAAGTAACCGTCTTCGTTGGTTACTGCTTCTACACCTTTATTTCCTTTGACCACAGCACCAATAATAGGCTCTCCTGTATCTTGGTTAATAACTCGTGCCTTGTAAGTTGTTTGCGCACTTAAATTGATAGCAGAGGCTACCGATAGCATGGCAATGCCTCTCTTAATGTTTTGTAACATGAAATGTTTCTGTTGTTATCCTCCTAAGGAGTAATATTAAGTAATGACTACATTATATAAGGTGTAGCCGAATTTGGTGGCGCAAAGATACCTCTTAAATAATGATACTATAATACCTAAAAATTGTGATTTTCATTGGCAAGTCGTACCGTTGTACTCATAAATATGTTGATTCAGTATGAAGTAAGATGGGAATCTTCTGATATAAGGGGTTTTCTTCTAATTATCAAGAGTTCAGTAGGTTGTCTTCTTTCTAAGTATAGCTGCTTAGCACATGTTGTGTTGTTCGTAAGCACCATTGGTGCTGATGCTCCGCACCATATGTGCGCAGCCTGCTAAACACTCTTCTGTGGGATACTAAAAAGTGGTAACATTGGTATTAAGTAGAGGTTGTGTTGGTCTAATTCAATAAAGAAGATTCTCGATGAGATAAGAACTTCTTTTTGTGCAGTGTGAAGTGTCTGATTTATAAGCTATTTGTTGTTTATGGAAAGATTTACGTTCTATGTCGAGTTGCTGTTATTGTTATCGTTCTATGGCTGTTGAAAAATCAGATATATTTTTACGATGAGGTATTACATAATTTAGCTCCTTCTGAATGTATTTTTTTCATTCAAAAATTATAGAAAATGGACTTTGGTGGTAGCGATTTTGAGTCCCAAAAATCATGCGAATGGGTGTTTTTTTAAACTGTTAAATAATAAGTAAAAAGTTATTTATTGTTAACGAATGGCGTTTGGCAGATTATTCTTTTTTTCTTATTATTAGGTCATTTAACGGATTATTCGTACCTTTGCAACCCGAAACAACAGAGTGGATTATATCGTTTTTAGAGTGTCTCACTTGTGTTTGTAATGGTTTGAAAATAAACAAAATAAATATATAACAATAAAAAGTAAAATTATGCCTACTATTTCACAATTAGTAAGAAAAGGCAGAAAGGACATCGTAGACAAGAGCAAGTCTCCGGCTTTTGGACAACTCGTCCACAGCGTCGTGGCGTATGTGTTCGTGTTTACACAACAACTCCTAAGAAGCCTAATTCGGCAATGCGTAAGGTTGCCCGTGTTCGTTTGACCAACCAGAAGGAAGTGAACTCTTATATCCCAGGAGAGGGTCACAACTTGCAGGAGCACAGTATAGTTCTCGTTCGTGGTGGTCGTGTTAAGGACCTTCCTGGTGTACGTTATCACATCGTTCGTGGTACTCTTGATACCGCTGGTGTTGCCAACCGTACACAGCGTCGTTCTAAGTACGGTGCTAAGCGTCCAAAGGCAGCTAAGAAGTAATATTCAAGTTGCCTAAAGGCAGCTAAGAAACTTCAAACCATAAAGCCGAGGTGCAACGGCCGGTGATGGTCGATGCCCCGAGGCTCTTTTAAAAAAAGAAGCAACTAAAAACAAACAGGTTTTGCTGGAGATTTGTAATCACAAAGGTTGAGTAAATGCCCAAGAGAGGGCGTTGAAGAACGAAAGACGACAGCCTCCGCAGACTTAAAGTTTAAAATAAAAATGAGAAAAGCAAAACCAAAGAAGCGTGTAGTCCTTCCAGATCCAAAGTTTAATGATCAGAAGGTGTCAAAGTTCGTAAATCACTTGATGTATGATGGTAAGAAGAATACCTCATACGAAATTTTTCTATGCAGCCCTCGATATCGTAGGCGGTAAGATGAAGGATGAAGAGAAGTCTCCACTTGAGGTGTGGAAGCAGGCTCTCGACAACATCACTCCACAGGTAGAAGTAAAGAGCCGCCGTATTGGTGGTGCTACTTTCCAGGTACCAACAGAGATTCGCCCAGATCGTAAGGAGAGTGTTTCAATGAAGAATATGATTGCCTTTGCACGTAAGCGTGGTGGTAAGAGCATGGCTGATAAAGCTTTGCTTCTGAGATCATGGATGCTTTTCAATAACCAGGGTGGTGCTTACAAGCGTAAGGAAGATATGCACCGTATGGCTGAGGCTAATCGTGCGTTTGCTCACTTCAGATTCTAATCAAGTTATTATAATAAGGTAAAAGAAATGGCAAATCACGATTTACATTTGACTCGTAATATCGGTATTATGGCACACATCGATGCCGGTAAGACGACAACATCTGAACGTATTCTTTTTTTATACAGGTAAGACTCACAAGATTGGTGAGGTTCATGATGGTGCTGCAACCATGGACTGGATGGCACAGGAGCAGGAGCGTGGTATCACAATTACATCTGCTGCTACAACATGTAACTGGAACTATCTCGGCAAGTCTTATAAGATTAACTTGATTGATACTCCGGGACACGTTGACTTTACTGCTGAGGTAGAGCGTTCACTCCGTGTTCTCGATGGTGCAGTTGCTACTTATTCTGCAGCTGATGGTGTACAGCCACGCCTGAGACCGCTTTTGGCGCCAGGCTGACAAGTACAATGTTCCACGTATTGGTTATGTAAACAAGATGGACCGCTCTGGTGCTGACTTCTATGAGACAGTACAGCAGATGAAGGATATCCTTGGTGCTAATCCTATCGCTATTCAGATTCCTATCGGCGCAGAGGAGAACTTCAAGGGTGTTGTAGACCTTATCAAGATGAAGGCTATCTTGTGGCATGATGAGACTATGGGTGCTCAGTATGATGTTGAGGATATCCCTGCTGATCTTGCTGATGAGGCTGCTGAGTGGCGTGAGAAGTTGCTCGAGGGTGCAGCTAACTACGATGATGAGTTGATGGAGATGTACCTTGAGGGACAGGATATTCCAGAGGATAAGCTGATTGCTGCAATCCGTAAGGGTTGTATCGCTATGGAGTGCTGCCCAATGCTTCTTGGTTCTTCTTATAAGAATAAGGGTGTACAGCCTCTTCTCGATTATGTATGTGCTTTCTTGCCTTCTCCATTGGATACGCCAGCTATCGTTGGTATTAATCCAGATACAGAGGAGGAAGAGGATCGTAAGCCAAGTGAGAGCGAGCCTACATCTGCTTTTGGCATTTAAGATTGCTACTGACCCATTCATGGGCCGTTTGGTATTCTTCCGTGTCTACTCAGGTAAGGTTGTTGCTGGTTCTTACGTATTCAATACACGTTCTGGCAAGAAGGAGCGTATCAGCCGTCTGTTCCAGATGAACTCTAATAAGGAAATTCCTATGGAGTCAATCGATGCAGGTGATATCGGTGCTGGTGTAGGTTTCAAGGATATTCGTACTGGTGATACTCTCTGTGATGAGAACGCACCAATCATCCTCGAGTCTATTACCTTCCCTGACACTGTGATTTCTATCGCTGTTGAGCCAAAGAGCCAGGCTGACGTTGCTAAGCTTGATAACGGTCTTTCTAAGCTTGCTGAGGAGGATCCAACATTCACCGTTCGTACTGATGAGCAGAGTGGTCAGACCATTATCTCTGGTATGGGTGAGCTTCACCTCGATATTATTATCGACCGTTTGAAGCGTGAGTTCAAGGTAGAGTGTAATCAGGGTAAGCCACAGGTTAACTACAAGGAGGCTATCACTAAGGCAGCTCAGAGCCGTGAGACTTATAAGAAGCAGTCTGGTGGTCGTGGTAAGTTCGCTTGTATTGACGTAACTATCGAGCCTAAGGACGAGGATTATGAGGAGGGCGACTTGCAGTTTGTAAACGTTGTTAAGGGTGGTAACGTGCCTAAGGAGTTCATCCCTGCAGTAGAGAAGGGCTTCAAGGATTGTCTTGGCAACGGTGTACTCGGTGGATTCCCAATGACTGGTCTTAAGGTTACTTTGACTGATGGTTCTTTCCACCCAGTTGACTCTGACCAGTTGTCATTTGAGCTCGTAGCTCACCAGGCATTCAAGGTTCTCTGTCCTAAGGCAGGTCCTGTTCTTATGGAGCCTATCATGAAGGTAGAGGTTGTTACTCCAGAGGAGAACATGGGTGATGTTATCGGTGACTTGAACAAGCGTCGTGGTCTTGTACAGGGTATGGATGAGGCTCGTAGCGGTGCTCGTATCGTTAAGGCTATGGTACCATTGTCAGAGATGTTCGGTTATGTAACAGCTCTTCGTACTATTACTTCTGGTCGTGCTACTTCTTCTATGGAGTATGATCACCACTCACCAGTATCAAGCACTCTCGCTAAGGAGATTCTTGATGAGTTGAAGGGTAATTCAGACCTCGTTAAGTAAATAATGTAAGGTTCTGCTCTCTCATAGCGAATGACTCTTATGAGAGAGCAACCTTTCTGTATATTCAATAATAAATAAAAAGTTAAACATGAGTCAGAAGATTCGTATTAAGCTGAAGTCTTACGACCACCAGTTGGTTGACAAGTCAGCAGAGAAGATTGTGAAGGCTGTTAAGGCTACAGGCGCTATCGTTAGCGGTCCTATTCCATTGCCAACACACAAGCGTATTTACACTGTAAACCGCTCTACATTCGTTAACAAGAAGTCACGCGAGCAGTTCCAGCTCTCAGATTTCAAGCGTCTCATCGATATTTACAGCTCTACAGCAAAGACTGTTGATGCTTTGATGAAGCTTGAGTTGCCTTCAGGTGTAGAGGTTGAAATCAAGGTGTAGTCATCTGTTGACAAATAAGAAACAAATTAATACAAAAAAAGCATTTACATTCATTTTAAAAATCATTAATTGAAATGCCAGGATTATTAGGAAAGAAAATCGGAATGACATCCGTTTTTCAGTGCCGACGAGTAAGAATGTACTGCAATCGTTATCGAAGCTGGTCCTTGTGTTGTAACCCAGGTTAAAACCGTAGAAAAGGATGGTTACAAGGCTGTTCAGTTAGGTTTCGGCGAGGCTAAGGAGAAGAGAACTTCTAAGCCACAGCAGGGACACTTTAAGAAAGCCGGCACAACACCAAAGAAGCACTTGGCCGAGTTCAAGTTTGACGAGGAGTATAACCTCGGTGACACTGTTACTGTTGAATTGTTCAGCAATGCTAAGTTCGTAGACGTTGTAGGTACATCTAAGGGTAAAGGATTCCAGGGTGTTGTTAAGCGTCACGGATTCGGTGGTGTAGGTCAGTCTACTCACGGTCAGGATGACCGCGCACGTAAGCCGGGTTCTATTGGTGCTTGTTCTTACCCAGCTAAGGTCTTCAAGGGCATGCGCATGGGCGGCCAGATGGGAGGCGACAGAGTAACTACTCAGAACCTTCAGGTGTTAAAGGTTATTCCAGAGCACAATCTTATCCTTGTTAAGGGTAGTGTTGCTGGATGTAATGGTTCAACCGTAATAATTAAGAAGTAATGGATATTAACGTATTAGATATCAAAGGTCAGGAGACCGGCCGTAAGGTAACTCTTAACGAGAATATCTTCGGAATTGAGCCTAACGATCACGTCCTCTATCTTGCAGTTAAGCAGTATCTCGCTGATCAGCGTCAGGGTACAGCTAAGTCAAAGGAAAGAAGTGAGCACGCTGGTTCTACTCGTAAGTTGGGTCGTCAGAAGGGCGGCGGCGGTGCTCGTCGTGGTGATATCAATTCTCCAGTCCTCGTAGGTGGTGGTCGTGTATTCGGTCCTAAGCCACGTGATTACAGCTTCAAGCTGAATAAGAAGGGTAAAGGTTCTTGCTCGTAAGTCAGCATTGACTTATAAGGCACAGGATAATGCTATCGTTGTTGTTGAAGATTTCAATCTTGACGCTCCAAAGACTAAAGATTTTGTAAATATTGCAAAAAATCTTAAAGTTGATAGCAAGAAAGTTCTTCTTGTTTTGCCAGAAGTAGAGAAAAACGTATATTTGTCGGCTCGTAATCTACAGAAAGCTGAGGTTATGACAGCTGCTCAGGTAAATTCATACAAAGTTTTGAATGCTGACGTAGTTGTTATCACAGAGAACTCTCTGAAGGTTATCGACGAAATCTTAACCAAGTAATTATTAGGAGACAAGAAGAATTATGGGATTTATCATTAAACCAGTGGTCACTGAGAAGATGACCAAGTTGACTGACAAGTCTTCTGAGGATAAGGTTGTAAAGCACAAGGGTGAGAAGAGAACTATTTTGGCCCAGCCAAAGTATGGTTTCATCGTTAAGCCTGAGGCCAACAAGCTTGAGATTAAGAAAGAAGTTGAGGCTTTGTACAACGTTACAGTAGTAGATGTGAATACGATTCGTTACGCAGGTAAGCGTCAGGCACGTTATACCAAGGCGGGTCTCGTTAAGGGACAGAAGAACGCATTCAAGAAGGCTATCGTCACTTTGAAGAATGGCGATTCAATCGATTTTTACAGCAATATTTAAATAAAAATGGCAGTACGTAAATTAAACCCGGTTACTCCGGGACAAAGACACAAGGTTATTGGCACGTTCGAGGATATTACTGCATCCGTGCCAGAGAAGTCTCTCGTTTACGGTAAACGTTCTACCGGTGGTCGAAACAACACCGGTAAGATGACTGTTCGCTACATGGGCGGTGGTCACAAGAAGAAGTATCGTCTTATCGACTTCAAGCGAGAGAAAGATGGTGTTCCAGCTGTAGTGAAGACAATCGAGTATGATCCTAACAGATCAGCTCGCATTGCGCTGTTATACTATGCTGATGGTGAAAAACGTTACATTATTGCTCCTAACGGACTGCAGGTTGGTGCAACACTGATGTCTGGTGCTGAGGCAGCACCTGAGGTTGGTAACGCACTTCCTTTGGCTAACATTCCTGTTGGTACTGTAATTCATAACATTGAGTTACGTCCAGGTCAGGGTGCTTTGCTCGTTCGTTCGGCTGGTAACTTTGCTCAGCTTACTTCTCGTGAAGGCAGTTATTGTGTTATCAAGCTCCCTTCTGGTGAAACACGCCAGATTTTGTCAGCTTGTAAAGGCAACCGTAGGTAGTGTAGGTAACTCTGACCACGCTCTTGAGCAGTCTGGTAAGGCTGGTCGTTCTCGCTGGTTGGGACGTCGTCCTCACAACCGTGGTGTTGTTATGAACCCTGTTGATCACCCAATGGGTGGTGGTGAAGGTCGCCAGTCTGGTGGTCACCCACGTTCACGTAAGGGCTTGTACGCTAAGGGTCTTAAGACTCGTGCACCTAAGAAGCTTTCAAACAAGTACATTATTGAGAGAGCTAACAAGAAGTAATCAAAGTAATTAAGAGTAAATTATGAGTCGTTCATTAAAAAAAGGTCCATACATCAACGTATCACTCGAGAAGAAGATTCTTGCTATGAATGAGAGTGGTAAGCAGAATGTAGTTAAGACATGGGCCAGAGCATCAATGATTTCCCCTGATTTTTGTGGGTCACACTCGTTGCAGTTCATAACGGAAATAAATTTATCCCTGTTTACATTACTGAGAATATGGTAGGTCACAAGCTCGGAGAGTTCAGCCCTACACGCCGTTTCGGTGGTCACTCTGGTAATAATAAGAGGTAAGCAGGTCATAATCCATTTAGAAAAATAGAAAAAAATATAATGGGAGCAAGAAAACATATAAAGGCTGAAGCTCGTAAAGAAGCTTTGAAAAGCCAGTATTTTGCAAAGCTCAAGGACTGTCCTTCTTCTCCACGTAAGATGCGCTATGTAGTAGACATGGTTCGTGGTATGGAGGTCAATCGTGCCCTTGGCGTGCTGAGATTCTCCAAGAAGGCAGCTGCTCAGAACGTTGAGAAACTTCTGCGTTCAGCTATCAACAACTGGGAGACAAAGAATGACCGCAAGGCTGAAGACGGTGAACTTTATATCTCTAAGATCTTCGTTGATGAAGGCGTTACAATGAAGCGCATGCGTCCTGCACCACAGGGCCGTGGCTACAGAATCCGCAAACGTTCTAACCACGTCACTCTTTTCGTTGATTCAAAGAATGACGCTAATAATGATGATAAATAAATAGTATAATGGGACAGAAAGTTAATCCAATTAGCAACCGTCTTGGTATCATCCGCGGTTGGGAGTCAAATTGGTTCGGTGGCAAGAATTTCGGGGATAATCTCGTAGAGGATCGTAAGATTCGTACTTACCTGAACAAGCGTTTGGAAAAAGCAAGCGTTTCCCGTATTGTCATTGAGCGCACATTGAAGCTCGTCACCATTACTATTTGCACCGCTCGTCCGGGTATCGTTATCGGTAAAGGTGGTCAGGATGTTGATAAGCTTTAAAGAAGAGTTGAAGAACCTTTTTCAAGAAGGAGATTCAGATTAATATCTTCGAGGTTAAGAAACCTGAACTTGATGCAAACATCGTTGGTAACAATATCGCTCGCCAGGTAGAGGGTAAGATTGCTTACCGTCGTGCTATCAAGATGGCAGTCGCTAACACTATGCGTGCTGGGGCTGAGGGTATCAAAGTTCAAATTACAGGTCGTCTGAACGGTGCCGAAATGGCTCGTAAGGAAATGTTTAAGGAGGGTCGTACTCCTCTGCATACATTCCGTGCAGACATCGATTATTGTCAGACAGAAGCCCTTACAAAGGTTGGTCTGCTGGGTATTAAGGTATGGATTTGCCGTGGTGAAGTTTACAACAAGGTAGATCTTACTCCTAACTTTACTCAGGAGAAGAGCAATGGCCGTTCTAACAATGGTGGCCGTTCTGGAAGAGGTAATCGTAGAAGAAACAATAACCGTTAAAAGAAGAAGCTATCATGTTACAGCCAAAAAGAGTAAAATATAGAAGACCTCAAGACGGACGTGGCAATAAAGGCAACGCCCACAGAGGTACACAGCTGGCTTTCGGCTCATTCGGCATCAAGACACTTGAGGCTAAGTGGATCGACAGCCGTCAGATTGAGGCCGCTCGTATAGCAGTAAACCGCTATATGAACCGTCAGGGCCAGGTCTGGATTCGCATCTTCCCTGATAAGCCAATCACTCGTAAGCCTGCCGATGTTCGTATGGGTAAGGGTAAGGGTGATCCAGCAGGATGGGTTGCACCAGTTACTCCAGGTCGTGTTCTCTTTGAAGTAGAGGGCGTAAGCTTTGATATTGCAAAGGAGGCTCTCCGCCTCGCTGCACAGAAGCTGCCTGTTAAGACAAAGTTTATTGTTAGACGTGATTTCGATAAAAACGCTTAAGAAAGATGAAGATTAAAGAAGTAAAAGAACTCGAGACCAAGGATTTGGTTGAGAAAATTGAGAACGCTGAGACAGCTCTCGCAAAGATGAAGCTGAATCATCAGATTACTCCGCTTGAGAATCCATCTCAGATTAAGGCCGCTCGTCGTGATATAGCACGTATGAAAACAGAACTTTCTCAGAGAGAACTTAATAAATAACAATGGTCCAGATGGAAACAAGAAATTTAAGAAAAGTAAGACAGGGTGTCGTTATCAGCAACAAAATGGATAAAAACCATCGTTATTGCAGCTAAGTTCAAGGAGAAGCACCCTATTTATGGTAAGTTTGTCCAGAAGACAAAGAAGTACCATGCTCATGACGAGAAGAATGAGGCTAATGTAGGTGATACGATGACTCATTATGGAGACTCGTCCTCTTTCTAAGACAAAGAGATGGAGATTAGTTCAAATTGTAGAAAAAAAGCTAAGTAATTATGATACAGACAGAATCAAAACTTACGAGTATGTGATAACAGCGGTGCTCGTGAAGCTAAGTGCATTCGTGTACTCGGTGGTACTCGCCGTCGTTACGCAAGTGTTGGTGACGTTATCGTAGTTGCTGTACAGAACGTCATCCCATCAAGTGAATTGAAAAAGGGTGCAGTATCAAAGGCTTTGATCGTTCGCACAAAGAAGGAAATTCGTCGTGCTGATGGTTCATACATCCGCTTCGATGATAATGCATGTGTATTGCTGAACAACGCTGGCGAAATTCGTGGTAGCCGTATCTTCGGCCCTGTTGCTCGTGAGTTGCGTGCAGTGAACATGAAGGTCGTTTCTTTGGCACCTGAGGTTCTTTAATTATTAAATAGAATAATAAAATGGCAAAATTCCATATAAAGAAAGACGATCAGGTCATTGTTCTTGCCGGTGCAGACAAGGGCAAGACTGGAAAGGTGCTTAAGGTCATCGCAGACAAGGAGCGTGCTATCGTTGAGGGCGTGAATATGGTCTCTAAGAGCACAAAACCTTCTGCTGCTAACCCTCAGGGTGGTATCGTTAAGCAGGAGGCTGCAATTCATATCTCAAATTTAAGTCTCATCGATCCGAAGAGCGGTAAGGCTACACGTATCAAGATTGAGCGTGAAGGCAAGACTGTTAAGCGTATCGCTAAAAAGTCAGGGGAGGAAATTAAGTAATGAATACAGCTCAGTTAAAGAAACAGTATAAGGAGCAGATTGCTCCTGCTTTGCAGAAGCAGTTTAACTATTCTTCAGCTATGCAGGTTCCTGTTTTGAAGAAGATTGTTATCAATCAGGGTCTTGGTGATGCAACTCAGGATAAGAAACTTATTGAAGTTGCAGTGAATGAGATTTCTTCTATCACAGGTCAGAAGGCTGTTGCAACATATTCTAAAAAGGATATTGCAAACTTCAAGTTGCGTAAGAAGATGCCTATTGGCGTTATGGTAACTCTGCGTCGTGAGCGTATGTATGAGTTCCTCGAGAAACTCGTTCGCGTATCTTTGCCACGTATCCGTGACTTCAAGGGTATCGAGAGCAAGTTCGATGGTCGTGGAAATTATACTCTCGGTATCACCGAGCAGATTATTTTCCCAGAGATTAATATCGATCAGGTTGACCGCATCCAGGGTATGAACATTACTTTCGTAACATCAGCTAAGACTGATGAAGAGGGTTATGCTTTGCTGAAGGGCTTCGGACTTCCATTCAAGAATGCTAAAAACGATTAATTGATATGGCAAAAGAATCAATGAAAGCTCGCGAGGTAAAGCGTGCAAAGCTTGTTGCTCGCTATGCTGAGAAACGCGCTGCTCTGAAGAAGATTATCGCTACTTCAAATGATCCTGAAGAGGCTTATGAGGCTGCTCGCAAGTTGCAGTCTATTCCTAAGAATGCTAATCCTATCCGTTTGCACAATCGTTGCAAGATAACAGGACGTCCAAAGGGTTACATTCGTCAGTTCGGTCTCTCTCGTATTCAGTTCCGTGAGATGGCATCTCAGGGACTCATTCCAGGAGTTAAGAAGGCAAGCTGGTAAGCAAATATATCGACGCGGATAGTGAATTGTGAAATTTATTTTGTATCTTTGCAGTTCATTATCCGCTTTCAAGCGATTTTTTAATATTGTCGGGGTAGTCCCGATTAATTAAACATTTATATTTTATGACAGATCCAATAGCAGATTATCTGACAAGACTCAGAAACGCAATCATGGCTCATCACCGTGTTGTTGAGGTTCCTGCGTCTAACTTGAAGAAGTCTATTACTAAGATTCTCTTCGAGAAGGGTTACATCTTGAACTATAAGTTCATTGAGGATGGTCCCCAAGGTTCAATCAAGGTCGCACTTAAGTACGATCCTGTAACAAAGCAGAGCGCTATCAAGAAGTTGAAGCGTGTTTCTACCCCAGGTCTTCGCCAGTATACTGGTTACAAAGACATGCCGAGAGTAATTAACGGACTTGGAATTGCTATCCTTTCCACGTCTAAAGGTGTAATGACAGACAAGGAAGCTGCTGCAGAGAAGATTGGTGGTGAGGTTCTTTGCTATGTTTATTAATTGGAGGATTGAATATGTCAAGAATAGGAAAATTACCAATTAGTGTTCCAGCTGGCGTTACAGTTGCTCTTAACAATGGTGTTGTTACGATAAAAAGGGTCCCTAAGGGTGAACTTTCTCAGAAGGTAGATTCTTCTATTAAGACTATCATCGAGGACGGTCAGGTAACATTCGAAATTGATGAGAATAGCCCAGTAAACTACAAGCAGAAGCAGGCTTTCCACGGTCTTTATCGTTCACTTGTTAACAATATGGTTGTTGGTGTAAGTGAGGGTTACAAAAAGACATTGGAACTTGTTGGTGTAGGTTATCGTGTTTCTAACCAGGGTAACTTGGTAGAGTTCTCTCTTGGTTATACTCACCCAATCTTTATTCAGCTTCCTTCAGAAGTTAAGGTTGAGACAAAAGAGCGAGCGTAACCAGAATCCAATCATCACTCTTGAATCAGCTGACAAGCAGCTGCTTGGTCTCATCTGTGCAAAGATTCGTTCTTTCCGTAAGCCTGAGCCTTACAAGGGTAAGGGTGTCCTGTTCCAGGGTGAGGTTATTCGCAGAAAGTCTGGTAAGACAGCTGCAGCTAAGTAACTTTAATACATCATTACGATTATGACAACAAAGAAAGAACAAAGAAGAATTAAGATAAAGTTCCGCATTCGTAAGAGTGTGAGCAGTACTGCTGAGCGCCCACGTTTGAGCGTTTTCCGCAGTAATAAGCAGATTTATGCACAGGTTATTAACGATCTGACAGGAACAACACTTGCTTCTGCTTCTTCACTTGGCCTTGATAAGATGGCTAAGATTGAACAGGCTAAGAAGGTAGGTGCACTCGTTGCTGAGCATGCTAAGGCTGCTGGCGTCGAGCAGGTTGTTTTTGACCGTAATGTGATTATCTCTATCACGGACGTGTACAGGCTTTGGCTGATGCTGCACGTGAGGGAGGACTTAAATTCTAAAACGATTATGGCAATGAATAGAGTAAAAGTAAATAGTGATGTAGAACTGAAAGATCGCTTGGTTGCTATCAACCGTGTAACTAAGGTTACAAAGGGTGGTCGTACTTTCACATTCGCAGCTATCGTCGTTGTAGGTGACGGTAAGGGCGTTATTGGCTGGGGTCTTGGTAAGGCTGGTGAGGTTACTGCTGCTATCCAGAAGGGTACAGATTCAGCAAAGAAGAACCTTGTTAAGGTTCCTGTTTTTGAAGAGTCATGTACCTCATGAGGCAGAGGCTCGCTTTAGCGGTGCTCATGTTCTCCTTAAGCCAGCTGCTGCGGTACTGGTTTGAAGGCGGTGGTGCTATGCGTGCTGTTCTTGAGAGCGCAGGTGTTACTGACGTGATTGCAAAGTCAAAGGGCTCTTCTAACCCTCATAACCTTGTAAAGGCTACTATCGCTGCACTCGCTGATATGCGTGACGCATATACAATCGCTGGTGAGCGTGGTATTAGCATGGATAAAGTATTTAACGGTTAATTTTTAGGAGGTATTAAATTATGGCAACAATTAAGATTAAGCAGATTAAGAGCCGTATTGGTGCTCCTAAGGACCAGAAGAAACTTTGCAGGCATTGGGACTTCGTAAGATTTCTCAGGTTGTTGAGGTAGAGGATACTCCCAAGCTGCCGAGGTATGATCCGTAAGGTGCATCACCTGGTATCAGTAATTGATTAATTAATCTTTTAAAGAAAAAGCGATGAATTATGAAATTAAATAATTTGAAACCAGCTGTTGGCTCTACACATTCACGTCGTCGTATTGGTCGTGGTCCAGGTTCTGGACTCGGTGGTACTTCTACTCGTGGTCATAAGGGTGCAAAGTCACGTTCTGGTTATAAGAAGAAGATTGGCTTTGAGGGTGGTCAGATGCCTCTCCAGCGTCGTGTACCGAAGGCTGGTTTCAAGAACATCAACCACAAGGAATATTTCGCTGTAAATCTTTCTACTCTTCAGGCACTTGCTGAGAAGAACAATCTTACTAAGATTGGTGTTGAGGAGCTTAAGGCTGCTGGACTTACCAATGGTAAGGAACTTGTTAAGGTTCTCGGTAATGGTGAATTGAAGGCTAAGTTGGAGGTTTCAGCAAATGCCTTCTCTAAGACTGCTGAAGAGGCTATCAAGGCAGTAGGTGGTAACACAACTATAATCTAAGTTAATGAAAAAGTTTATTGAGACACTGAAGAACTGTTGGAAAATTGAGGATTTGCGTCAGCGACTTCTCATTACTATTCTGTTCACAGCTATTTACCGGTTTGGGTCGTTTGTGGTGCTTCCTGGCATCAATCCTACCCTGTTGGAAAAAAATTGCAGGCACAGACCAAGGGCGGTCTTATGTCACTTTTTGGACATGTTCTCCGGTGGTGCATTTTTCTCATGCGTCAATCTTCGCATTAGGAATTATGCCATACATCTCAGCTTCTATCGTTATGCAGCTCCTTGCTGTCGCTGTACCTTATTTTCAGAAGATGCAGCGTGAAGGCGAGAGTGGCCATAAGAAGATAAATTGGTATACGCGTGTCCTGACAGTAGTGATCCTACTGTTTCAGGCACCGTCTTACCTGATGAACTTAAAAATGCAGGCCGCTGGTGCGTTAGCATCAGGTATTGATTGGACTACATTTATGATTCCAGCTACAATTATTCTTGCAGCTGGTTCAATGTTCATTCTTTGGCTCGGTGAGCGTATTACGGATAAGGGTGTCGGAAACGGTATCTCTATTATCATTATGATTGGTATCATTGCACGTCTGCCACAAGCGCTTATTTTGGAATTCGGTAACCGTGTTTCAGAAGCTATCGGTGGTGGTATTGTGATGCTTATCATTGAGATTATTATCCTTTATGCTGTTGTATGTGCGGCTATACTTCTGACACAGGGAACTCGTAAGATTCCTGTGCAGTATGCTAAGCGTGTTGTTGGAAATAAACAATATGGTGGTGCACGTCAGTATATTCCATTGAAACTTTTCGCAGCTAACGTAATGCCTATTATCTTTGCGCAAGCATTGATGTTTATTCCGTTGGCAATCGTTCAGTATTCATCTGATAGTACAAGTTCAGTACTTCAGTCTTTGATGAACACGAAAAGTTTGGCTTATAACTGTATTTATGTGCTTCTTATCGTAGTGTTTACTTATTTCTATACTGCGATTACACTTAATCCAACTCAGATGGCTGAGGATATGAAGCGTAACAACGGTTTTATCCCTGGCGTTAAACCTGGAAAGGATACTGCAGATTACATTGATACTGTTATGTCTCGTCTTACGGGACCAGGAGCTTTGTTTATCGCTTTTATTGCTATTATGCCAGCATTAGCAGGATATTTAAATGTTGCTGATGCATTTGGTCAGTTCTTTGGTGGTACCTCATTGTTGATTCTTGTTGGTGTTGTTATTGATACACTCCAGCAGATTGAGTCACATTTGATGATGCGTCACTATGATGGACTTCTCAATTCTGGACATACACGTGGCAATAGTGGTGTTGCAGCCTATTAAATCTTTATCTTAAGAAATGAGTATATTTCTAAAGACTGAAGATGAAATTGAACTCATGCGTGAGGCCAACCTGCTGGTCGGTAAACGCTGGCAGAAGTTGGTCGTCATGTCAAGCCTGGTGTCACAACTCTCCAGTTAGATAAAATAGCTGAAGAGTTTATTCGTGACAATGGTGCTATACCCACATTCAAAGGTTATCCAAGTTCTTATGGACCTCCTTTCCCTGGCAGTATCTGTGCGTCTGTAAACGATGTTGTGGTGCATGGGGTGCCAAGTGAGGATGTTGTTTTGAAAGATGGAGATATTATCTCTGTTGATTGTGGGACTTTACTTAATGGCTTCAACGGAGATAGTTGTTATACTTTTTGTGTTGGGGAAGTAAGTGAAGATGTCAAAGAAGTTGCTTCGTACAACGAAGGAATCCCTTTATAAGGGTATTGAGGTAGCACAAGCAGGTCATCATGTAGGTGATATTGGTCAAGTGATTCAGGATTATTGCCAAGCACAAGGTTATGGTATAGTTCGTGAATTAACAGGACATGGTATTGGTCGTGAGATGCATGAGGAGCCATCCGTTCCCAATTATGGTAAGCGTGGGAGTGGAGTATTGCTTAAGGCAGGAATGTGTATTGCGATAGAACCGATGGTAACTATGGGTAAACGAGAAATTGGTTTATTACCTGATCGTTGGAGTATCGTTACACGTGATCGTCATCCGGCAGCCCATTTTGAGCATACTATTGCGATTAGGGCTGGTAAGGCTGATATTTTATCTTCTTTTGAGGAAGTTGAACATTTAGAAGGACAAAATTTTTAATTAGTATATGGCAAAGCAAACTGCAATAGAGCAGGATGGAACAATTCTTGAAGCACTTTCAAATGCAATGTTCCGAGTGGAATTAGAGAATGGTGTTGATATCACCGCTCATATTTCCGGTAAAATGAGAATGCACTACATCAAGATTCTTCCTGGTGACAAGGTGAAGGTTGAGATGAGTCCATACGATTTAACTAAAGGTCGAATCGTTTTCAGATACAAATAAACAACATAGAGATATGAAGACAAGAGCATCATTAAAGAAGCGTACAGCTGACTGCAAGATCGTTCGTCGTAAGGGTCGTCTGTTCGTTATTAACAAGAAAAAAACCCTAAGTTCAAAAACACGTCAGGGTTAAGTTAAAAAAGCGTAAAGAGTAAGTTTTCTCGTAATTAATGCTTACCTTTGCGTGCTTTTTAGCGGTAAATGACATTTATTTATTTAATTATCAAACAATGGCAATAAGAATTGTTGGAGTAGATTTGCCCCAGAATAAGCGTGGCGAAATCGCATTGACCTATATCTATGGTATTGGTCGAAGTAGTTCAGCAAAAGATATTGGATAAGGCTGGTATTAGCCGTGACCTGAAGGTCAGCGAGTGGTCTGATGACCAGGCAGCCAAGATCCGTGAAATTATCGGTGCTGAATTCAAAGTTGAAGGTGATCTCCGTTCTGAGATCCAAATGAACATCAAGCGCCTCATGGATATAGGTTGCTATCGTGGTGTTAGACATCGTAATGGTCTTCCTGTTCGCGGTCAGAGTACTAAGAACAATGCTCGTACCCGTAAGGGAAAGAAGAAGACTGTTGCTAATAAGAAGAAGGCTACTAAGTAATTCTAAGGAGGAAATTAATTATGGCAAAGAAATCAGCAACATCTAAAAAAAGAAATGTAAGAGTTGATGCGTTGGGACAGCTCCACGTACACAGCTCATTCAATAACATCATTGTATCTTTGGCTAACAACGAGGGTCAGGTTATCTCTTGGTCTTCGGCTGGTAAGATGGGATTCCGTGGATCAAAGAAGAATACTCCTTACGCTGCTCAGATGGCAGCAGAGGATTGCTCTAAGGTAGCTTTCGATCTCGGTCTTCGTAAGGTTAAGGCATTCGTTAAGGGTCCAGGTAACGGTCGTGAGAGCGCAATCCGTGCGGTGAATGCAGCAGGTATTCAGGTAACTGAAATCGTTGACGTTACTCCATTGCCACACAACGGCTGCCGTCCTCCAAAAGCGTCGTCGTGTATAATCACATCTTATAACAATTAAAAGAATTCATATTAATTATGGCAAGATACATAGGTCCAAAATCACGAATTGCACGCCGTTTCGGTGAGCCAATTTTCGGCGCAGATAAGGTATTAGCTAAGAGAAACTTCCCTCCTGGACAGCACGGTAATAACCGTCGTCGTAAGGTATCTGAGTATGGTGCTCAGCTTGCAGAGAAGCAGAAGGCTAAATACACTTATGGCGTTTTGGAGCGTCAGTTCCGTAATCTGTTCGATAAGGCTGCAAAGGCAGAGGGTATTACTGGTGAGGTTCTTCTTCAGAGCCTTGAGAGCCGTCTGGATAATGTAGTGTTCCGTCTTGGTATCGCTCCTACTCGTGCAGCTGCTCGTCAGCTCGTTAGCCACAAGCACATTGTTGTTAACGAGTAATGTCGTAAATATTGCTTCATATCAGGTAAAGGCTGGTGACGTTGTTGGCGTTCGCGAGAAGGCTAAGTCACTTGAGGTTATCGAGGCTGCTTTGGCAGGCTTCAATCACAGCAAGTATCCTTGGCTCGAGTGGGATGATAACGCTAAGTGCGGTAAGTTCCTCCATCGTCCAGACCGTGCTGACATCCCTGAGAACATTAAGGAGCAGTTAATCGTTGAGTTGTACTCTAAACAATAAAATTCATTAAATTAATGGCGATATTAGCATTTCAAAAAAACCTGATAAAGTAGTGATGCTGGAGGCCAATGACCATTTCGGCAAGTTCGAATTCCGTCCTCTTGAGCCTGGCTTTGGTGTTACCATTGGTAACGCTCTTCGCCGCATCCTCCTTTCATCGCTGGAAGGTTTCGCTATCAACACTATCCGTATAGCTGGTGTTGAGCACGAATTCTCTTCAGTTCCAGGTGTAAAGGAAGATGTTACTAACATCATCTTGAATCTCAAACAAGTTCGATTCAAGCAAGTAGTAGAAGAATTCGAGAATGAGAAAGTTAGTATCATAGTAGAGAATTCCACCGAATTCAAAGCAGGTGATATCGGTAAGTATCTGACTGGATTTGAAGTGTTAAACCCTGATTTGGTGATTTGTCATTTAGACTCCAAGGCTTCTATGCAGATTGATTTGACCATCAATAAGGGACGTGGTTACGTTCCTGCTGAGGAAAATCGTGAATACTGCACTGATGTAAACGTACTCCCAATCGATTCCATCTACACCCCAATTCGTAACGTAAAAATATGCCGTTGAGCCATATCGTGTTGAACAGAAGACCGACTATGACAAATTGGTTGTTGAAGTTACGACTGATGGTTCCATCCACCCAAAGGATGCACTGAAAGAGGCTGCAAAGATTCTTATTTATCACTTCATGTTGTTCTCTGATGAGAAGATTACTCTCGAGAATCCAGATCAGGAGGGCAACCAGGAGTTTGATGAGGAGGTTCTGCACATGCGCCAGCTCTTGAAGACCAAGTTGACCGACGCAAGTCTCAACTTGAGTGTTCGTGCACTCAACTGCTTGAAGGCAGCTGATGTAGAGACATTAGGCGACCTTGTACAGTACAACAAGACGGATCTTCTTAAGTTCCGTAACTTTGGTAAGAAATCGCTTTCTGAGCTTGATGATTTGCTCGAGAGTCTGAATCTGTCGTTTGGAACCGACATTACAAAGTATAAATTGGATAAAGAATAGTTGACGAGTTGTCTAAACGACAAGTTGACGAGTTTATCCACAACAAGTTAAACAAAATGAGACATAATAAGAAATTCAACCATTTGGGTCGTACTGCTGACCACCGCGCTGCGTTGCTTTCAAACTTGGCAGTTGCTTTGATTCAGCACAAAAGAATCACTACGACTCTTGCTAAGGCAAAGGCTCTTAAAGAAGTATGTTGAGCCGCTGATCACACGTTCTAAGAATGATACAACTAACTCACGTCGTGTTGTATTCCGTTATCTTCAGAACAAAGAGGCTGTTACTGAGCTCTTCAAGGAGATTTCAGTTAAGGTAGCTGATCGTCCAGGCGGTTATACACGCGTTATCAAGCTCGGTACTCGTCAGGGTGACGCTGCTCAGATAGCATTCATCGAGTTGGTTGACTACAATGAGAATATGGCTAAGTCTCCAAAGGCTGAAGCTAAGAAGACTCGTCGTAGCCGTCGTTCTACAAAGAAGGCTGATGCACCTGCAGAGGCTGCTGAGAACGTTGCTGAAGAAGCAAAGGCTGAATAATCCGAATAGATTTTATCTCTATATAAAGAACTCCTGGTACTTAATGTATCGGGAGTTTTTTTGTAGATTAAGCTTTCTACTTTAGCATTCTTGCTACATAGCCATTGTGGCGGAACCATTTATGTGCCCAGTTAGGTACCATAAAGATATAGCCAGAGATGTCCTCGTGTGGGGCACAGTCAAGTTGGTTGCCAATGATGTCTGCAGTTTCTTGTACAGATGTTCCGTATAACCGTGCTAATTCTTCGCGTATGAGTGTATATGTGATGTTACGGATAGAGGCTGCATTGATAGGTTGATTTCCTAATAGAGCTAATAATTCTTCTTCAGAAGGAATTTTTACTTTTGGTCCTACTCGTAGTCCTTTAAAGCAGTATTCACCATCTACCTTATACATTGTAAATCCATCTCTGGTGTTATGTTCGTTACATTCCTCTGCCATTTGGCGTGCAATAGGGTGGGTGACACGTTATAATATCTCTGCGATAATGGGTTGATGACGTAATTGTCCGTATGTATAGCCTTCTCCGTTGATACCACCAGAACCTGATGGGATGTCTGAGTCGGAGATTATGCATAACTCTTTTGTTTCCATTTATTCTTGTTTAAGTATTCTGATTAAATTTTAGTTCAAACTCTGTGTAGAAGTCCCTAACATAAATGAAGTCGAAGATGCTGAAGCTTGTATGGTCGTATAGATTGTGGAAATGCTGATGAAGGTGTAAGTCGTAACTCCATTCTCTGACTAATCCTTCATTCCAACAATCATCCGCATCTTGCAATCCCATGAGTTCCATTTCAGTCTTGTCATCTTCCTCTCCATGGTATCCGTCGAAGCTCATACAGCAACCATATTTGCAATAGATGTCGTTATAACTTTCATCATTGAGAATCTCCCATATCATTTCTGATTCTTCCCCTCGAAAAGGATTATTTTTCGAGTATTGTCTGTCTTTTCCTAAGAAGATTTTACATTCTACCCCCTCAAACTGCAAGCTACTTCCACTATCTGCCAACATTTTCTTTGTATTGTAATACAACTCTCTGCTTTGGTGATAGTTTTTAATTACTACTTCTTTAAGTGTTTCGTTGAATTCCTTTAACAGCTGATAGTTTTCATCTGTTGGCTTGAATAGTTGGTTAAGGAGCATTCGACGATTAAAGATGAGATTTTGGTATAAGTGACAAAAAGAGACTTAAAGTCTCTTGTAATCCATTTATTTCACGAAGGAGGGTGTGTTCATAATTGACACACCCTCTTTCAATAATCTAACGAAAACAATCTTGAGGCATGTGAGCACAAGTTTATTGGCTGTTTTTACCCACTTGCTTCTTCATAGCGTTTATTGACGCCTCTTTATTTTGCAAGTCTCCCTATTAGTAGTTAGGACCTTCACCAAAGTTTGGAGCCCCCTTGTCGTACCACACTCTTTCAGAGTTAAGCAGTTCTGGTCTTTGTCCATCTGTAAAGGTGAATCCTTGCTGCGTCATCGCAGTTTCAATAATAGTACGCATTTTATCGGCTGGATCGGGTTGAGCGATATAGAATCGGCGAGGCAACTCAGTGTTGGGCTTCATTGTAATCCAAGGAATGAGTGAGCTACCAACTTTAGGAACGCCAGAGCGGCGCACTGTTACAAACTGCTCAAGTGGTTGATAGAAGAAATGTAGATACAATTGGATGTAAACCTTCTCTAAATCGCTTGGAACATTACCTGTTAGTTGGTAGTCAGAATTAGCCATCATCGTAGCAATGGCTGCATCGTCGTAGGTAACAGGCTCGTCTAACTTGTCGTTACAATGTGCCTTATCATAATAAGGTATTTTGTTCAGTATCGCTAAACGGTTATAAGCCTTAGCTGAAGCCTCAACGCCAAGTTTGAAATATTCGGCTGCAGTATGTGGCAAGTTAGCACCCAGTAACTTAAACTCAGCCAGATAGAGGTTCATTTCAGCTGTGGAAAGGGTCATCTCGTAAAGTGGGTTATCTTCAGTGTCTTGTACCACCTTACCTTTTGGAGCTGTTGGGAAAGTGAAGTCAACGCGGCCACGCACTAATTCCTCGTTAAAGTACGATAGTGGTGAGTAGGTTTTTGTTTTTTCTCCGTCAGTTACTTTCCATCTGGTTGTTACAAAATAATTGTTGACGCCAGTGTATTCTGTCTTTTCAGATATAGCCATACCGATAGGTAATCCCTGATAGCGCACCCATGGTTCCCCATCACCTTTCCAACTGTCGAAATGTTTCTTGCCAGAAGCATCTGTGGTATAGTTCACCTGGTCTAAATATATTTAGGAATAGCACAGTTGTTATCCCCTCTTGCTTGTGCATCAAAGAATGCTTGTACTACCTCAGAGTTGAAATCGTTTTTGGTAAACATCACCAGCATACGTGGATCTTTGTTACGTTTCATGAAGTCGATAACGTTTTTGCTGCTAACACCTAAGTTCACACTATTATCACTTCCATAGGTGTTGTTGCCACCATCTCCACCTGTACCTTTATTATATACATAGTCGTCTGCAATAGATTGCATTACGTTTGCATCATCAGCACCCACTTCTTCTGCTATTTTTAAGGCTTTAGCTTTGTTTTGGTGAAGAAGTCTTACTGCAATTTTAAGTTTTATGCCGTTTACAAATTTCACCCATTTCTTAGTATCTCCCCCGTAGGCTAAGTCATTGTCTCCAACACTTATCTGCGTTGTCGTTGACTTCAGCTTATCCAGATCGGTGTTCAGTTCAGTCAACCATTGGTCGAATAGACTCTCTTGCGATTCGTAGTTAGGTGTTAATGTACCCCCATACTTGGCTTGTGCAGCTTCAGAGTAAGGTCTTGAACCAAAGAGGTCGGTATCGAATAGTCCCATGTAAACTGTTAGAGCGTTTGCCATAGCCGAAAGGTGTGAGTATTGAGCAGCTTTGTTAGCTGGCATCTTATCGATAGTAGCTTTAATATCGTTCTCGTATCGTTTAACATAAATAAGCTGAGAACCCACACCGCCCAGTTCAGCCAACTTGTTATACAAGTCATTAAAACTACTTGATGGTGAATATGCCTGAACTATTTTTGACGTGTAAGCCCCATCGTAATACCACAGCAGGTAATCGAAGGGTTGGTATTGCACCTGTTCCTGAGTAAACAAGAACACAGGATTTCCTTCGGCGATAGTCGATGGGTCAGTATTTATTTTTGCGTATTCGCTTTCGCTGCATCCTGTTACCAGTACCATGCATGTGGCACATATACCAAAGGCGAGCGACTTGAATTTTATAATATTCTGTTTCATAATGAAAGGCATTTAGAATGTAGCGTTTAATGTGAAGAGATAGCTTGCTGTGTAAGGCATAAATGATCGCATACGGAACTGCGCAGCTCCTGTTCCACGTACCGATTCAGGATTCTCGTGATTTGGCGCTGTGTTCAGTAGGTATGCCAAATTACGTCCGGTGAAACTAAGGGATAAGTTCTTTGCACCGATATAGCTGCTAATTTTGGTTGGAACGTTGTACGAGAGAGTTATTTCTCGCAGAGCGATGTAGTTGATTTTCTTAAACCAATCATCGTTAATAACACCTGTTCCCCAGCTATTCTTAAAGTATGCAGCACTTTGTAGGTGTGCTGGTTCTACATAACCTTTTTCATAAGCCTCCTGATAGGTCATTCCACTAACGTCTTGGTTAGTTCCTCCTGGTGTGGTAACAATAGTACCAGCATCGAAAACGACATCAGGGATAAAGCCATCAGTAAACACCTTATCTTGCGCATTAGCGTATTTGCTGGTCCAGGTCATCCCCTTACGGTATTTCTCGGTCTCTCCAGAGAAACCGTATGCAGTTGCGTAGCGTGAGTTATACGAAGCAACGTATCCTCCAAAGCGTGCGTCAAATAGCACATAGAGACTAAGGTCTTTCCATCTCAGGGTAGAGTTTAGTGATCCAAGGAAGTTAGGCAACATCGATCCAACTTCTTTCACAGTACCTCCGCGCTTATAATACACTGTTCGGAATTTGTTAGTGTAGCCCACCACTGGTTTGCCAGTCTTTTCGTCGGTCTTTATCCAAGAGTCAGACATTAGCATACCATAGTCGGAGCCTACTTTGGCAACAGATGCTATGCGGTAGTTTCCATAGTTTGCTGCACCATCCAGATTAATGTAAGAGGTTACATCAGGACTTAGTTCTACAATCTTATTGCGGTTGCGAGTGTAGGTGAAATTTAGGTCCCATTGCCATTGTTTCTTCTTTATAGGAGTTGTGTTGAGTGCTATTTCTATACCTGAGTTCTGTATATTACCAGCGTTGATTAGCTTTTCTTTTACGCCTGATTCCCAAGGTACATTGATAGTCATAATTTGGTTTCGAGTGTTCTCCTTATAATAGGTGAGGTCTACCCCAATCCTACTGTCAAGGAAACGCCAGTCAAGTCCCACTTCCCAAGCATTCTTACGTTCAGGTTTTAAGTTGGTACTCTTCATATTCTCAGGGATAGTCATTCCATAGATTTTCTTGTCGCCACGTTGATATGTTGCCACAGAATAGCCCGAATTTATATAATAAGGAGAGGTGTCGTTTCCCACCTGCGCCCAAGAACCGCGTACCTTTGCAAAGCTAACCCATTTTGGAAGTTTGTCTTTGAAGGTTTCTGTGATGATCCATGAGCCCGAAACAGAAGGATAGAAATAAGAGAAATTACCTGTTCCGTAGCTGTAAACCAAGGCTGAGGACCAGTCGTTACGTCCCGTTATGTCCAAGAATAGTTGATTCTTCCAGCTTGTTCCAATCATAAAGATGGTAGAGATGATACGCTTGGTGTTGAATTTATACGCATTAAAGCTGGCTTGTTGTTTTGAATTCTTGATAAAGAATTGGTTGGGCACAATAAGTCCACCGTTCGTACTCTCGCTATTATACTGTGCATATTGGTTAAAATATTCCTCACGTAAGAACCCGTGCACTTCCCAGTCCTTATTAATTTGATAGTTTAGGTTGGCCGCAAGGTACAAGTTCTCTTGTGTAGTGTGCGTGTGTGAGAGTGCATAAGACCCACCTTCGTTGGCATAACCACTACCAGGGGCTTTTAGCTCGCCATCGATGGCATAATAGTTGAGCGAACCACCAGTTGAAAGTTGTAGCCAAGGCAGTGCTTGAATATTGATGTTAAGCACAGGCCTGAACATGGTTTCTGTTTGTTTGTAATCGTTTTCAAAGATACTCCACCATAGCTCCTTACCAGGTACAGCACGATAGAGATCGCCATATCTTTCGCTGGCAAGTCCACCATGTTCCCCTTTGTAAAGGTTACGATAACGATTAACATCGTATTCACGTGGGAACGTACTATTTGCAAAGTATTCTCCGATGTTTAAAGGTGCATTACGAGGTTGTGATTGCGTAAAGTTTACGCTGAAATCTACCGTCACGATATTTCCAATCTTTTGTGAAGCTTTTCCTAAGAACGACAGACGGTTAAAGGTGTTGCGTGGTGTAGTACCCTTATTATATTTATAAGATGCTGAAGCATAGAATTGTGTACGATCATTACCACCTTGCAATGATACATTCGTATTGGTATTAAAGCCTGTGTCGTAAGCATCTTTATAGTTGTTTGGGAACATCTTCGCCGTTCCCATTGTTCCATCGTACTGTTCAAACTGTTTACCCTCAGCCCATGAGATATCAGGTCCCCAAGCATAGTTCCCATATTGTTCGATGAGCGAGTATTCACCTTTAGAGTTACGAGCGAACGATGTCATGTTATCGCTCCAAAGGTTGCCCGTGGCAGTGTATTCGTCTCCGTAATCTACACCACCAGGGAAAGCTCCAATCATATAGGTGTTTTGTAGATCTGGAGAACGATAGACTGTTTCTAATCCTATAGTTTGCGAAACCTTTACAGTAACACCTTTGCCTGCTTTCCCACTTTTAGTGGTAATTACTACAGCACCATTCAAACCACGTGAACCATATAATGCTGTTGCTGCAGCGCCTTTTAGTACGCTCACACTCTCAAAGTCGTCGGGGTTAAGGTTCTTTAGTTGGTTACCATAGTCGTTGATATTGCTATTCCAGTCAGCGTCCCCTGATTGGCTTGTAGCATTATCTAATATCACACCGTCTACTACAAAGATAGGTTGGTTGTTGGCATTAAGAGTAGATGCACCTCTTATTTGAATTTTAGTAGAACCAAACATTCCACCGTCTGACTGGCTGATCTCTACACCAGCCACCTTACCTTGCAATGCTGTAACAGGAGAAACCGTGTTGGCTCGTTCCAGTTCATCGCTTTTCAGTTCGGTGACAGCATAACCCAATGCTTTTGTTTGTCGTTTAATTCCCAATGCCGTAACCACCACATCATTAAGCGCAGTGGCTTCTTCTTCAAGGGCAACGTTTATCTGTTGTCGACCATTAATATCTACATTTTTAGGCTTCATTCCCAAGTATGAGAATACTAACGTGCCTTTTGTGGGGCATTGTAGGGTGTATTGCCCGTCGATATTAGTCACAGTACCCATATTTGTACCTTTCACCGTTACCGAAGCACCGATTACAGGCTCGCCCGTTGGGTCTTTCACAATGCCACTAACCGTGACATTTTGCGCATAAAGCTCAGTAGCGAACATCCATATCAGTGCCATCATACAGATTCGCCATAAGGCTTGCGCTTTGTTCTGCTTGTTGTTCATTTTGCTTATAGTTAAAGATTAATATGTAAAAATTTATTGTTTAGGTTTTTATATATGTCTCTATTTCACTTTCATTCTGTATCAGCTCTTTGTGTTAGGTTTTGTTGTTTTGAATATTAGCTATGTGTAGCAGCTATTACCACAATGAATTTATCGCTCTTGTGACTCTTATTGAGAGAGACTTTTATTTGTTTAGTTATAGGTTCTTATTAATAACTTCTGATATCTTTGAGTAAAACAGATTGATACTCTAAAGATGGTTTTTTAAGTATTGTAGATATTGTAATTTCGATTGTAGGTTAGTGTTAGTATGTTTTACGACACATAAAAGTGTTGCTTAACTGATTATTTATATAGTTTTTTTATTATGTGAGCAAATATAAATAAAATAAATATATTAAGCAATAAAAATGGCGATTAATTTTTGTAAATATGTAAAGGCGATAAAATGAGGTGCTCGCAAGTAGATAAGTAGACAAGAGAGTGGGTCGGAAAGAGTTGTCCTTTGGTTAAGATGACTAAGATGATTATTTGTAACGAAGTAGAGAGAATAGGCTAATCAGCTACTTACAATCAGTAATGCCTTACAATTCCCTCATCTTCTACCATGCGACAATAGATTTTGTTACCTAAAAATCTCGATTTTTCAGATGTTTCAGGTGATGTAGTATAGTTCATGTTCCTTTATTCGTTAATGTCAAAATCTAAGTATTCGTTGTGGACTTACACCTGACTCTTATTCTGTGGTATGTAATAAATGATAATAGTAAATGTTACAATATATTGCATATTATATTTGTTTTACTTATATTTGCAGCTAAAAGTGTGATTTATATTGTGGTTTAATAGCGCTGCCACGATATTCTTTATGTTTTAGTAGACAGAATTATGGTTAATCTCTATGTTCTGTTGTTTTATAAACCTTTCTTATAAAGTGCTTAGATTTTACAGCTTATGAAGAAACTTTTACTGATGTTTTCTTTGTTTGTGTCTTTAGTGACGTTCGCACAAACAAATGGTGAAATGAGGATTGCAACATCTACAGCCGTAGGGCAGGACTTTGTGTTCCGTGTTACTCGAACCGATGAAACCAGCAAAGTGTTTGTTGACTGGGGAGATGGTAATAAACAAGAGGCTACGTTAGATGGTTGGAGTAATAATAAGAAGGTGACAGGAAAGTTACTTAAAGACACAATTATTGTTTATGGTGATTTTTCTGCTGTTGAAGTTTCTGAGGCAAAAGCAACATATCTTGCTTTTAAGAATCAGCCTAATTTAAAGCAAGTTGAAGCTAAGAGGAACGAATTAACCTACGAAGGTGTTGATTTCTTTGGTGCTCCTAATCTTGTTACACTTGACCTCAGCTATAATAAGATTACGCGTTTAGACTTACGCAATTTTAAGAAATTATCTAATTTTACAGCCAATCATAATGCAATTTTGGCAACTGTTTTATTTCCAGATGGCAGTACTGAATTACGAAATGTAGACTTATCAGATGGAGATATTACACACTTTTATCCTATCAGTCTACCTAATCTGCGTTATCTTAATCTTGCGAACGGTAGTTTGTTAGAATTGGAATTGGGTAATAATTATCCAGAGTTACGTGATGTCGATATCACAGGGAATGTTGGAGTAACATCTATTGACGTTACGCAACAAACTAAACTTGAAAAGCTCCTTATAAAGGGAACGAAGATAACAGAGCTAAATCTTATTAATAACCCAGAGCTTATCATGCTTGATGCGTCTAATACCGACATTGCAAAGCTTGACTTAAGTGGTAACAAGAATGTAACAACGCTTGAACTTAGTGATACGAAGTTGTCTCGTTTAGATGTGTCTAATCTTGCAAATCTTTATACAATTAATATTGATAATACAAAGATACAACGTATTGATTTATCCCACCAACGCTTTTTACGTAGTGTGAGCGTACGGAATACTGGAATACAATTCCTTGATATGCATGGTGCTATTGGTACTAATCGACTTAATTACCTTGATATGCGTGACTGTAAGAATACTACGCCTCAGTCACTAAACTTCACTTTCAAAGCAATGCCTTCACATACAGGTAATTCTTATCGTACGAATGTTTTCCTAACAGGGGCTAACTACGAACATGCCAATACTGGGATTTTAGATGATGATGCCGACAATTCTTATAAATTAGATGTTCATGGTGATGCTGCTGCGTCTATGGATTCTGTCTCTATAACTATGCAATCATCTGAAAATGGAGGTAGTTATACGCTAAGTCAAATCCCTGATGATGGGTATTTTGCAACTTATGAACCTGTTACAGGGAAAGTTCTGCCTGGATTCCCAATTAAGATAGATACTAAAGCACCTGCTGGCTCAAAGTTCGTTGGGGTAGAGGTGAATGGAAAATTAATAGCTGACAGTATATTTGTCGTATCAGAAGCGGCGGTTGTAAAACCTGTTTTTAGTGTTTCTGGTGATGATGATTATATCAAACTAACAGTTCCTACAGGTATAAACCAACAGTATTTCCTTTCTGTTAATGGTGAGGATAAAGATGTTTCAATTGACTGGGGAGATGGCGAACTTGTAAAGGTGAAGGTTAAATCAACCCCAACAACAATAGAGGGGCAAACGTCTGGAGCGACTGTAACGATATACGGTGCTGTTACAGGAGCTGATTTCTCAAGTTATCCAGGTGTAGGCGTTGATAATAAGATAACTGCTATCGATTTGAGTCATAATATTCATTTGTGTTCTCTTTCTACGTATATGAATTCTATTACGTCTATAGATGTCTCTAAACTATTGAATCTTGAATCTCTTGATTGTTCTTATTCAGACCTTAGTTCCTTGGATGTTAGCAGGAATAGTAAACTTATTAATTTACGTGCTTATGGTAATCAAGTTGAAAATATAGATATTACAGGTGCTGTCGATTTAGCTTATCTTGATGTAAAAAATAACTGGTTAGAAAGCTTAGATTTAAGTCAAAACAAGAAACTTGTTTATTTGAATATAAGTAGTAATGAGATAGAGGCAGTTGACGTGAGGAATATGCCAGAACTCGTAGAACTTTATGTTTCAAATAATAAGATTACTGCTCTTGATGTTAGCAAGAACCCTGAATTGAAGACATTGCAGCTTTCTAATAATTCAGTCTCAAACTTAGACTTAAAGAATAATCTTCAACTTGTGACACTTACTGTTGATGGCAATAGATTAGAGGGGCTGGACCTTACGGGACATGAACAATTGACCTATCTGAATGTAGGTGGTAATAGATGGGATGCATGTACTTTAAATGATCTTTATTATAGCCTTTCACGTTATCCTAAACTTCAGAGTGGAAAGATGCCACGTGGTAACACGCTTTTCGTTCATGGTGAAAGCCGGAGAGTATAATGACGCTGAGCATGCAGAATCATCTATCGCTAAGTTGAAGGGTTGGACGATTGATTATGAGGGCGATGGAACAGGTTGTAACATGGCATATATTACAATACAGGAGCCAGATTATGGAACGTTAAAGGTGTTTACAGCAGATGGTGTTGAGGTTCTGACAGGTACAAAGGTGGCTAAGAATACAGATCTTGTCATTAAAGCGATACCCGCATCTGGATATAAGCTTGAAACTTTGACACTTAATGATGAAGAAGTAGATTCTCCTAATTTTAAGATTGATTCTTCTGTGACAATTGGAGCAATTTTCACGGTTTCATCACAAATAGATGCTCCTACTACTGATGCGCTTAAAGTCTCTGGGGGTAAGAATTATCTAAGTTTTATGACAGGAACGCCTACACACTTGCAAGTCTATACCTTAAGTGGCAAATTGATGTTCTCTACTATTGTGAGAGAGTATAAGACGGTTAGTCTACCATCGGGTATCTATATTGTTAAAGCGAAGGGTTATTCAAAAGTTGTAGCAGTTGAATAGAATGAAATCAAACTTGTCCGCATGAGAAAGCGGAAAGAGTAGAATTAGCAATCCCGAAGGTCATTATAAACTTTCGGGATTGTTTTTCTATAAATGTTTTTACTTTAACATTCTTGACACATAGCCATTGTGGCGGAACCATTTATGCGCCCAGTTGGGCACCATAAAGATATAGCCAGAGATGTCTTCGTGTGGGGCACAGTCAAGTTGGTTCCCTATGATGTCTGCAGCTTCTTGTACAGATGTTCCGTATAGTCGTGCTAATTCTTCGTGTATAAGTGTATATGTGATGTTTCGGATAGAGGCTGCGTTGATGGGTTGATCTTCTAATAGAGCCAATAAATCTTCTTTAGAAGGAATTTTTACTTTTGGTCCTACTCGTAGTCCTTCAAAGCAGTATTCTCCATCTACCTTATACATAGTAAATCCATCTTTACGATTGCGTTCATTACAATCCTCTGCCATTTTACGTGCAATAGGGTGGGTGATACGTTGTAGTATCTCTGTAATAATGGGTTGATGGCGTAATTGTCCGTATGTATACCCTTCACCGTTGATTCCACCAGAACCCGATGGGATATCGGAGTCGGATATTATGCATAACTCTTTTCTTTCCATTTATTTTTGTTCAAGTATTCTGATTAAATTTTAGTTCAAACTTTGTGTAGAAGTCCCTAACATAAATAAAGTCGAAGATACTGAAGCTTGTATGGTCGTATAGGTTGTGAAAGTGCTGATGAAGGTGTAGGTTGTAACTCCATTCTCTGTCTAATCCTTCATTCCAACAATCATCCTCATCTTGCATTCCCATGAGTTCCATTTCTGTCTTGTTGTCTTCTTTCCCATGATATCCGTCGAAGCTCATACAGCAGCCATATTTGCAATAGATGTCGTTATAACTTTCATCATTGAGAATCTCCCATATCATTTCTGATTCTTCTCCTTGAAAAGGATTACTTTTCGAGTATTGTCTGTCTTTTCCTAAGAAGATTTTACACTCTACACCCTCAAACTGCAAGCTACTTCCACTATCTGCCAACATTTTCTTTGTGTTGTAATACAACTCTTTACTTTGTTGATAGTTTTTAATTACTACTTCTTTAAGTGTTTCGTTGAATTCCTTTAACAGCCGATAGTTTTCATCTGTTGGCTTGAATAGTTGGTTAAGGAGCATTCGACGATTAAAGATGAGAGTTTCCATCTTTTCGTCACGTGCTTTTAATAGTGGGTTCTCGTAATAGGTCAGAAGTAAAGACTCAGTCTTATTGATTTTGCGTTTTACTGTTTTATTCATTCTCAATATTAAATCTGTTTATGTGTGTAATAGATATTATTTAATATCGTTTTCTGAAAACATCTACACAAAAAATTTTAAAGACTTAATTATGCCCTTTTGTAACAAAAGAGTACGACAGAAGATTACTGACGTACTCTTTTGATGAATTTTTATTGATTTTAAAGCCTTCAAACCTTAAGAAAGTTCTGTTTGCAATGCTTGAATATCTTCTATTTGCTTTGCTATATCCCTTTTCCTTTCTTCTAAAACTTTACATTCTTCTTTTGCATTATGTAGTTCTTGTTCTTTGTTATTAATTTTTGAACGTACATTTGTTAATTGCTCTTGAAGTGGCTCAATCAGTTCATTAATAAACCTATTACGAACATACTCGATAATCTTATCTTTGCTCTTGAAAGCCTGATTTAAGTATGGTTCAGGGTTGAATTCCCGACTTATAGAGTTAATATTGTCTGATACTTCTTTTACCTTTGCACTGTGGTTTATTAAATTCATAGTTCCCAATGTGTATACATTAAGGAACACTTGGAATATCGAGCCAACAATATCACTCCAAGTAATCTGTTCTTCATCATCATTTGCCAAAGAAAATAAATTACTTGCCTCCATTTCCATATTTATTTTCCTCTGAGTGGATTTTACGAAATCTCGATTGTCAAAATCAGGTATATATTTTAAAAGTATATCTTCTGTGTCTGAGAAAAACCCTTCGATGCTACGTTTTATTTTTCTTTCGCAATCGATAGAAATATTTTCTGTTGCACGTTTCAGTTTTCTTGTTTTTAAATCTTGAAATTCCGTATCAAGTCTTGGACTTATACTATCAAAACTCTTAAAACTTCCCCATTCGTTTTGTACTATATTGAGCATTCTGCGACAGCTTGCATCAACAATGTCTTCTAATTCATTTTTACCTTTTCTGACAAGATTACGGATTTCCACATCAATATCTTCTTTTAAAGAATCAATTTTCTTTGATAATCTTCTATTTGCTTTTGAAAGATTTTCCTCTCTTTCTTCTATATCAGAATCTGGAGCTAAAAGAAGAGTAATCTTGTTAGAGAGTAGACTGAGTGCATCATCATTATCTGTTTTTATTTTTTCTCCTGCTGCAAGTATTGCATTGATTGGCTTTTTGAAGAGGATTTTTCCTTTCTCAGTGTCAATCATATTCAGTACAGCTTTGGTAAACTCATTTATGTGGCTCCACTTGTACATCTCAGTCTGTGTACTAATCCCAAAGTTAGAGCAATGACGTTTCCATGCAAATTCAAAGCTATCAGAAGATGTAATCTTGCTCATTAGTAATTCCGAGAGTAACGCCATCTCTGCGGATAGTGTTATAGGCTCAATATCATTTAGTATCTCAACAAGTGTGTTATCATTACATTCACGACAGGCTTTTTTAATTTCCTGTTTTACATAATCCTTAATTTGGTTCTCATCCTCAGGATTAGTTTCGCTGCAATATGGTATGTCGTATTTATTAATACCTACAAGGACTTTACCAATTCCGCATTGGCGTACATTCTTGAAGATAATGTCTCTGTCTGTTGCATCAAATGGTCGGCCTGCATAAAGCATCATGATGACAACATCTGCTTTTGCAAGAAATGCTTTGGTTCGTTCTTCACGTGAAACGATTGGATCGTTGAATCCTGGAGTATCAACGACCTCAACTCCCTTTAAACATTCATTAGGATAATAGATAGTGACGGACTTTGTTATAGAAACATATTTACCCTCAGCTCCAACGTATTCTATGAGTTGATCAAAACTATCTTCTTTTGTCTTACCAAGGTAACTATCCAGTGATGTCCCTAATTTGTTAGCTTTAGAAACCAACTCTTTTGCTGCTTTTATTTTTGAGGCATCAAGTGTGTCTGTCGCTTTACTCTCTTCTCTTAAGGCTTGTATCTTTTGTTCAGCCCATTCGTCAGCAGTATAAAATTCAGCTACGATATGTTCTTTTTCTCCATACGTAATGACGGAAAGTGCAGCAGTCATAGGTGTGGTCGCTGCAGGAAGAACATCATCTTTAAAAACAAATGAATTTAGGAAGGTAGATTTTCCACATTTCATCTGTCCAATGACACCAATAGTTAGAGTGTCCTTTTCTATTTTTTCTTTTATCTCTTCTAAGGAAATTATCCCTTTGTTCGTTGCTTCTTCTTTTGTTTCAGGAATCCATCCATATTTTACAGCTTTTGTTGCGAATGCAATGAGTTGCTGTTTTTTTGCTTGTAATTCTTCAAATAAATTGTGTTCCATATCTTATAGCTCTTTTGTTATTTTTTTATACTGTTCTAAACAATCGTTGATTTTCTGCCATGCAAGCTTCATATTATATAGCATAGAATCGGCCTCTTGTGCTTTTTTTGCATTTTCTCTAAGATAATCTATTTTGTTGTCAATTATTTTAGACCTTTCTTCAGCAATGATATCAAGAAGTTCGATCAATTGGTCATATTCTTCTTTGGACATTTCATAACGATTATTACCGAAGAGATGGGTTTCCCATCGAGGAATTTGACGGACAGTCTCACAATCCTTTTTTAGCAAATTGAACTCTTCACGTATATCATCAATAATGTTATCACCATTTTGACACTCTTCTGTATATGACTTGTTTTTTTTATCTACATTCTCTTTGCATTCTTTGAATAGATGTTCTAAGTCTTCTTTTATTTCAGAAATAAAATTCTCACGAGATTCTATCTTTTTGACACTATGAATAGGTGTCATAATATCTTCGATTGATGCTTTAGATGAGAATCTAATGAACTGCTCAATTTTAAGTCCTTCTTTTTTCAAGGTTTTTTGAATAAGTTCTTCAACTTTTTGAATTTCAGATTCAGGCTTGGTGTCAACTTTGTTAATGACAATGTATAATGGTTTATTAAGTTTCTCCTTGATTATAGAGATTGAACTTCGATTTACGGTTCCAGCATTTACATCGAATACCCAAAAAAGTGCATCGCACTCATTAATGACATCAATGGTGCGGTCACGGTCTTCGCTATCATTAGAATTGAATCCTGGTGTGTCAAGAATACTTAATCCATTGAGATTAGGATTTTTATACGTCATTACAAAGTATTTTATAAGCGAAGATACACCTTTTATTTGGTCAAGAACTTCTTTTGAAACTTTTTTAAATGTTTCTTCAAGAATTTCTTTACGCCTTCCGTCACCTGAGATAAAACTATAGGATACAACAGAACCTCCTGCAATATATGTAGGAATAGCGGTTGTAGCCTCTGTACTAACAGGAAGTTTTGGAATGTCAGGATTATCTTGAGTCAGAATTCTATTGACGATAGAAGTTTTACCAGCTGAGAACTCTCCTACAAATGCTATTGTTCTTTTCCCATCCAACCAGCTTTTACGCTTAGTAGCAGTCCATTGGTCACAATGGTCTATGACGTATTGTTTCTTTGGAGCAATAGCTTGCTTTCCTATAAATTCTTTCCAAGGTATATTATCAAAGTAAGAGTTCAAATCAAGATATGATCCTTTTACAAAAGATTCAAAAGTGCTAATTCTTTTGTATAACTTCTGTGTATCTTCTGTACTGATTTCTTTTGCGGAAAGAATCTCCTGAATGAAATCCAAAGATTCCATCTTGATTTTTAGTTCTTTAAGTTTATTGTCAAGTGTTTGACTAAGAGAAGAAAGTTCCTCTTTAAGACAATTCGTGTTTTTTTGTTCTGTTTTTAGATTGTCTTGTAGTTCAGCAATATCGTCATCTTTTAAATGAAGCTTCTTTTTTAAATCAGAGATGTCATCTTCATTTTCCTCGATTTCTTCTTCAAGATCTTCAATCTTTTTTTTCAGTTTTTCAGTTTGAGCTAACTGTTCTTTGAAAGAGTTGTCTATTTTCCCATCTATAGCATTCTTTAGCTGTTTATCAAGCTGTGCACATTGTTCATTTGCTTCTTTCAGCAAAGCCTTGTATTTTGACTCAATTTTGTCCAACTCGTTCTCAAGGTCAACGCTGTTAGTAAGTTTCTTTTCTGTTTCAGCTAATTTGGTCTTCAACCTCTCATTCTCTACTGAAAGTTGAGAAGCCAAGGTTTTACTGTTTGATGTCTGACCTGAACAATAAAGCCAAATGAAAACTGCTATAATAATATCTACAATTATGTATATGATTATTGTTGAATCCATACTATCCTATTTTTTCTTTCAAAAGAGAAATTTGAGCAGCTTGTGCTTCACATGCATCTTTATATTCTTTTACTTTACGTGCAAGTTCGTCATTCTGTTGACGAAGAGACTTTAACTCGAATTTAGCTTTATCGAGTTCGTCTTCTAAGTCTTCTTGTTCTTCGTTGTTCTCTTTTGCCTTTTTTCGGATTCTTTCCAATTCTACCATCAGATCCTCTACTTGACGTTCAGCCTCTTTGTTACGCTGACGGAATTTTTCATTTTCAGCATAAAGTGTTTCTAACTCTCTTTGCTTAGTATCATTCTGTGAAGAATTTCCTACGATTTTGTCCTTAAGAGCTACTCCTGCAACACCACCGATAACAAGTCCACCAATTAGTTCTATCATTTTCATTTGCTTTATATAGTTAATAATAATGTTTTATATTCTCGTAATTGACTTATTCTTTGTTCAAATTGTTCTTTTTGTTCTTTACGTTCTGTTTTCAATTGATTAAGAGAATTTGTTTTCTGGTTAATAATTTCAGTAGCTTCTTCATTCAAAGAAACCCTAACTATATTAACTAATTCTTGCGAAATCTCCTTTAATCTGTTATTGAAATCGGGTGATAAAGATGAGTCTATATATTTACGAACTGCGCGAGCACGTTGTGGCTTGGAAAGGAGTTTATCTGTAACGAAACCAACCATGCTGTCTATTAGCCCCTTGTCGCTTCCAACTTTTCCTGATAGAGCTTGTGCTCCATTTTCAATAGTTTCATATTTTTGAGTAACTTTTGTTGCAAACGTAACTGCCTTCTTTATTCTGTCAGCAGCTTTCTGGTTAGAAATAATACTACCAACGTCAGAAACTGTATCAATAGCATCAATTGCTTTTCCACTTGCTAATGCTCCACCTGCTGCGGCAGCTCCACCTGCAGTTGCAGCAACAGCAGCAACAGTTCCAACAGCGGCTGCAGCAATTACACCCACCTTTATCCATTGGTCATATTCATGTCCCATTCCATTCAAATCCATATTATAAGTTAAGCCTGTCATTTGGATGTTTGAGAGGTTCATACTTTTTAGAGATTCTAATGAAATGCCATCTTCTTTTTCACGCTCACTCTGATTTCTTGCTTTCTCACAGATAGCAGCTTGTATACCATTTTTGTAGCTATTCATTAATAATGAAGCTGTATTATTAATAGTTGTCATTGCTTCATTGTCGAAATCTGAACTTTTTCCTGTTACAAGCGTGTTAAGTTTATCGAATATTATATCTTCAAATTTACGTGTGGTTGTGCGTTCCTGTTCATCAATATCATCGGCAACAGAATCAACTAAACGTTCTATTTGTCGTTTGACTCTGTCAAGTTCTTGCTGACACATTCTGATAGCTTCGTCAGTATTTTCGTCGGATAAAGAGGCAGACATTAGTTCTTCAACCTGCTTGAGCATCATTTTTGATATATTTTTCAGGCGTTGATCATCAACACGTTTCAGAATATCTTTCTTTTCCTTCTGAATAGAATCAAGTAAGGTGTATAACTCTTCGAGTGAGTCTTTTGTTGCAGATACAACAGCTACTTGCTTTAATGGAATTTTACAGTTTTTGCAGATATATTCTTTAGCAGACTCAATATCTTCCTTTGACTTAGTGTCACTTTTGGTAAGTATCAAATAAATCGGGCGTTGAGATAATTTTATCATCTCAATAAAGTCTGTCAGTGAACGTGTTATCTGCTGGTTTATATCGGTAATAAGTAATATCCCATCAGCCTTAGGTAGAAAATTGACAAGTGTTTGTTTGTGTTGAGGATCGGGAGATGAAAGTCCAGGGGTATCAACAATTATAGTAGAAGCAGGAATGCGTTTAGAAGTGTCAAATACTGTCACAACTTTTGCATCTGCTAATTCTTTGTTTTTTAAGTCATTTATATTTTCTACTTCTATACAGTTACCATTGGCATCAATTACTTCTGCGTGACAAGAATCACTGCCAAAATGCACTTCGTAAATTGTTGCTGTTGTAGGTTTAGTAGCACTTTCCAAACCCTTACTATCAGTCAGTGCATTGATAAGCGTTGTTTTACCCGAGCTAAATTCGCCGACTAAAGGAAGGATAATGTTTGCATTTTCCTGCTTAGACCGCAATTCTATTAATGTTAACTCTTCAACTATGCTGGTTAGTCCTATGGACTCTGCAATAGAACGTAAGTCTTCAATCTTATTCATAATAGGTTAAGTTGTATTGTATTCTTATTATATCTTTTCTACATTTAAATACGCAGGGGTCAAAGCATTCATCTTCTTTAAGTCTACACCAAAGTGGTTAAAGAAGAGACTATTTATTTTCTCTCTTTCTTGATTGTTTGAAAGAATGTTTGAAAACATCGAAGCATACTGGATGCTCATGCCTGGTTCTATAACCATGCCATCACAGTGCTTTGACATCTTCACGGTAATCTTGAAAAGTGCCATGATTTTTTGTTTTTAGTTATAATTGTATTAGACGAAGTCAAAAGAAGAAAGGGGGCACGACCCGCTTTATCTCTATCTATCCGGTTCGGTTCTGGAAAACCTTGGAGTCAAAATAAAGTAAAGACAGTCCATGCCCCCATATAGGATAGGGGCACAGAACCTGCCTAAACTCGATTAGTGACGACTCCTTAGTTTAATTTTCCAGATTTAACCGGGTCGAATAACCTCGTTTGCAAGTTTTGTGCAGTGAATGGCGAGTGATTTGTAGGTCATCCGCCAAATATGGCACAAATATAAGGAAATTGTTAGACATAACAAAATAATATCGAAATAAAGTAAAGAAAAACAAAAATGCCATCTCCGAAGAGAGTGGAGTTATAATCTTGCTTGATATAGGTTGAATCATTTGAAGAGTATGGAAATCTGTCCTGTATTCAACAGAATGAGATATACTTGTTAGACTTCGTTAAGTTTATTTTTGTCCATTTCTTCCCAAATCTTTTTATAGATGTCACGGTCGTTGCCGAAAGGGTAAAAGCCGAATACACTTAGACTTGGGATATAAGTGTGTCGACTGTTACACTTTGGGCAAGGCATTGGGACAGAGAATATTGTTGCATTGTACTCAATGTCTAATGCGCGAAAGGTGTTGTTGCAGTTGCCGCATCTGAAATTCATATAACCTCTGATCATAAGTTTGATGTTTTAAATTATATTTCTCTGTCTTGTTGTGAAGAAAGCAACTTCTTTGTAGGGAAAACGTTGTACTATCACAAGTGAATAAAACATATTTGAAACGTAGGAACTATTTACTCCTCTATGAACAAAAAAACTCAATTTAACTGGTAGTTGTGAGTAGGGTAGTGCCACAGAGTAATGTAATACTAATCGTTAAGATAAATGTTGTTTTGTTCATAATTTATTAGGTTTTTGTTTCTGTTTGCAAAATAAATATTTAATTGTGAGAGGCACAAAGGAATTAATTTGTATTTTTGCGGAAGAGTAGCTTAAGTGCTGCGATTAGTAATATATGAAGAAAGGGGAACTCAAAATTGTAGGAAAGAACTTCGAAATCTTCTTTACAGATTGAGGGTGAAAAGTGGTGTTAATAACAGAAAATGTTTGGCAGGACTTGTATCTGTATAGTATGTGTAGGCAGATAGAAGATGACAAAGCTAAGAATGAGAGATATGAATATAGACGATAAGACTATCAACTTAAGTACTGAGGAGGCTAAGACGTGCGGAAAGTCTGTCGAGACTGATACTGAAGACGAGGCAATAAAGGCAAAACTTAATGCTGTGTATCGGCTTAGACTATTATATAATAGTGGGGAAGAGCTGTGGAAACATATAGGAAAGGCGGGCAGTGGAAATAATTCCTTTGGTCGTGTTGGTGGGAAAGATGCCTTTTTACGCAGAGCCGTATTTCACGAGTTGGAGCGTGAATGGTATGACGAAACAGGCATTATTCTTGATGGCTTGTTAGACGCTTATACACAAGCAGCAAAGCTTATGGAGAGGTATAAGCCTTTGCATGAGGATGAAGAAGAGGGTGTGAGGATAGAATGTTGTGAGCAAATCATCAATGTCTGTGTTTTTGATGATGAGATAACAGAACGTGAGGGTACGAAGAAACGAGAACTTCTGCTGCGATTGCAGGAAGAAGATGCTTATTGTCTTGCGGTTTTTCTATTGATGTTACTCGGTGCACTGCCCTTGTCAGTCGAGACACGACAGGGCGATGCGAAGCAGATGAAGCAACAATATGAGTCGGTCTATAACTTCTTTCAACGTGTATGTCATCGGAATATACTTTTTGTACAGACCCCAAGGATGACACTTTTTCATAAGGTTTTAAAGGAAGCAGAAGAGAAACTGACGCGTATTCGGTTGGTAAAACTTACGGCTGACATACTTTGTAATCTATCAGTCCTTGCCAGCGCAGAGCAAGTTGCAGAGACTGGTCGGCGTGGTCAGTGGGACCAGTTATACCCCAATCTTGATGGTTATTGGCTTGGTGAGCATCATAGTGAGCGGAAACCAGACTACTGGCGAGTAGAAGAATTAGCAACAAGCTATCTATTTAGTCATTATTTTCAGAAGGAAGGTGAGGTTGGTAGGCTGCATCAGCAAGAGTTTACGGTAAGTTTCTATAGTAATGGTGAGGATTATGCCTGTGTGCAGCATCCCCGTTCTGTGTTGCAATGGTTGAACAATGAAAAGCTGTCAAAGGATGATATCACTTATCCACACTTTGTTTTTTGGGGAGGAGATAAACCAACGAAGATAGCGTTTGAGTCGTTTATGATGGACGTGTCGTGGTTTCGTCCGATACAATTGACACGTGCAAAAGATGATTGGATGCCTCCAACAGAAAAGGGAATGGAGGTAACAAATGATTTTGGGGACTATTCCTATACGTTCTATCTCGGTTTAGAAGCTATTACACCAGATTTTATTTACGTAAAAGATGAGAACGGAAAGTCGTATAAAGTCTCTGTGTCTGAGCATGAAGAGTTGAGAAACTGTACATTGAATGATGCTATTGGTATTATCACTTGGGCTGATAAACGTTATATTGCGTTTGATCATCTGATGCTATATCTACCGATAGACTCATAGTAAATGTGGCTGTTCGTAACTGTTGAAAATCAGCAAGATGGAGGATATGTTTAGTAACTTTAGGGTTTTCCCCTCACTGAGTAGGGAAATATCTTTGTAAGTGTGAAAATATGTAGCTAATTTTGCCAATGTTAAGAATTTGTAAGTTATGAAGAAGTCTTTAATTCTTTCCCTCTCTGCAGCTGTGGTGCTGAGTAGTTGCGATACCTATACAGGGTCAGGTGCTGTAACAGGTGGCTCGTTAGGAAGCATTCTTGGAAGCGCTATTGGTGGTATTGCTGGTGGAGCGAGAGGTTCAGATATAGGTACGATTGTTGGTATGGCTGGTGGTGCTATCATAGTGCTTCTACAGGAGCAAAGGCTGACAGACGTTCGAAAGAGGATGTACACGACCATTATGAGAAGGTGCAACAACGTAAGGCACGTGAAAGAAGGAATCAATCAGGATACGATAATTATAATCAGACAGACGACTATGCACAGCCTAATAGGGTAGATGGTAGCGGTTTTGATAGCACCAACTCTGGCGACGACCGTATTTACGATTTCCAAGGCAGTGATTATACAGGCAGTTACAGCGCGGCACAGCCAAATACCAAGGCACCAGCTGAGTCAAGTGTGGATAAGTTGGCAGGTAATTATCAGTATACACCGAATATTGAGATTATCAATGCTCGTTTTGTTGATGATAACCAAGATGGTATCTTGTCGCGCAATGAGGTGGGTAAGATTATCTTTGAGGTGATGAATCGAGGAGATAAGACGATTAGTGATGTGCAGCCATCGGTGTTGGAAACAACCGGTAATGCACACATTTACATCAGTCCATCTATCCACATTGAGAGTATTGCACCCGGTAAAGGCGTCCGTTACACAGCACTTGTGAAGGCTGATAAGAAATTAAAGGGTGGTATGGCACGATTTGCTTTAACTGTTTTGCAGGGTCAGAAGAGTATAAGCAAAGTAACAGAATTCAATATAAGAACCAGTAAGTAAGATTGTTGATAAACAGAAAATATAAAGAGTCAGCAAATCGTCTTATGGTTCGGATTCTAAAAGAGTAAGATTAAATAGAGATTATAAAGATATTATTGTGTAAGTACTAACTACTGATAACTAAAACTTTAAATGACGGAATGGGGCTGTATCATTAAACTGGTGCAGCCTCTATTTCTTTTTAACCCAAATCGTTTATTAGAGGCTAAACATATTTCTACAAACAACTTATTCCTATTAGCCTAATTAGGCTATTTGGTCTAATTGGTCTAATTAGGCTAATAACTTATTGTTCTGTCATAATTTTTCACATCATAATTTTGAATACATGCTCTTTTGGCTTCTAAAAGACGCCTAATTAGCTTCCAAAAGATGCCCTTTAAGGCTCTTACTAACGCCCTTTTGAAGTCCAATTAAGCACCTTTTATTTTACTACTTTATAACTAATTGACTTGCTGATGGTTACAAAGCTGCTTTGTATATGTGTTTTTACCGTTAGTTATAGATGTTTTCTTTGAAATTATGTAATTATTTTTCAAACCCTTATCTACATATTTTCGAAGTCTAAAAAGAAATGATTTTCAATGTCAGAGGATGATAATAGGATAGATAGTTAACAGTCTTATCCATGTTTTTTTGGGGTGAGTAACTATGGTTCTTCCGTTAAAGCAATACGAAAAGCGTCCACTCATTTAACGGAAGAAACTTTTTTTGTGGGGATATCACGGTATTAACGCCCCTCCCTATGGGAAAGGGAAGGGGGAAGGGCAGCCTGCTTATGTCTTATTCCTTTCTATTCAAAGAGTCCAGTCACACCATCCTTCACACGTTTGAAGAAGTTGGTCCAACTGCTACTTGAATTGTTCTTTGAAGTAGTAGGTTGTGTGGTTGACTTGTTCTGCTGAGCAGTCTGCTGTCGGTTGGTTGCAGCAGGAGTGGTACGGGCTGTCGCCTGACTCTTAGTCTTTGTAACCTGCTGGTTAGCTGGAGTAGAAGTTTGTACCTGCTTGCGTGTCTCAGTAGTGTTTTCTTTCTCCACCTTGCCTTGCTGTAGATTCTTTTTATTATTTAAGCGCGTGTCAACTTTGCGCTCAATCTCTTTAGGTTTATCCTCTTCAACCTTTTCCCATTCAGGGATAAACTCATAGCATACGCCAGCAGTACCATATTCAATTTCAGGCATTTCAAGTGTACCATTTGACTCAGAAGGGAATGGTATCTCAGTTTCTTTGCGTACAAGCTCAACCTTCACGTAAGCCACACCACTGGCAAGTGTACCTAACTCGCGTGCAGCAGCATAGGATAAGTCAACGACACGTCCACGAACAAATGGGCCACGATCCGTTACGCGGACAATGACAGACTTACCATTACGGGGATTCGTAATCTTTAGACGTGTACCAAAGGGGAGTGTGCGATGTGCACAAGTAAAAGCATTACGGTCATAACGTTCGCCATTACTCATTCGGCGACCGTGTAATCCGTTACTATAATAAGAAGCTTTACCATCTGACTGTGCTTGTATTGTCAGTGTAAAGACGTTGCATAGCGCAAATAACGCTATAAGGAGAAGTTTGGTTCTATACATATTAATTTATTAGTATCGCCAGCCTTCTCTCATAGAGTTTATTCCCTCCCTGCTTAGAGAGCAGGAGAGGGAATAGATAGACTGGTCTATTTATACGACACCCTGGGCAAGCATAGCCTTCGCTACCTTCATGAAGCCCGCAATATTGGCGCCCTTAATATAATCGATGTAACCATCAGCCTGCTTGCCATACTTCACGCACTGCTCATGGATAGAGCTCATGATGTAATGGAGCTTCTGATCAACCTCTTCCGGACTCCATGAGAGACGGAGAGAGTTCTGTGACATTTCGAGACCTGATGTAGCCACACCACCTGCGTTAACAGCCTTGCCAGGAGCGAAGAGCTGCTTCGCTGCAGTGAACTTATCAGCAGCCTCTGCTGTACAACCCATATTTGAAACCTCAGCTACGCACAATGGCTTGTAAGCAAGAATCTTGTCGGCATCCTCACCATTAAGCTCGTTTTGAGTAGCACATGGCAAATAGATGTCTGCCTTCTGCTCCCAAGGCTTGCGACCCTTGAAGAACTGTGAGCCAGGATATTTCTCTGCATATGGCTCACAAACATCATTACCGCTGTTACGGAGATCGAGCATGTACTCAATCTTCTCACCACTAATGCCTTCTGGGTCATAGATATAACCATCAGGACCACTCAATGTGATAACCTTTGCACCAAGTTCGGTAGCCTTCTTAGCAGCACCCCATGCAACGTTACCGAAACCTGAGATGGCAACAGTCTTACCCTTGATGTCAAGACCGTGAGTCTCCATCATCTGGTGAACGAAGTAGAGTGCACCATAACCTGTAGCCTCTGGACGGAGGATAGAGCCACCCCATTCTCTGCCCTTACCTGTGAGCATACCCTGGAACTGGTGAGTCAGCTTACGATACTGACCGAAGAGGTAACCAATTTCACGACCACCAACACCGATATCGCCTGCAGGAACATCCTCGTCAGGACCGATGTGACGATACAACTCGTTCATGAAAGCCTGGCAGAAACGCATGATTTCAGCATCGCTCTTACCACGTGGAGAGAAGTCTGAACCACCCTTACCACCACCCATAGGCAATGTGGTGAGTGCATTCTTGAATGTCTGCTCGAAACCGAGGAACTTCAAGATACTGAGGTTTACTGATGCGTGGAAGCGCAGACCACCCTTGTATGGGCCGATAGCGCCATTAAACTGTACGCGATAACCAATGTTTACCTGTACTTTTCCCTGGTCATCAACCCAAGGTACACGGAATGTGATGATGCGCTCAGGCTCCACAATACGCTCAATAATACTTGCGCGCTCAAACTCTGGGTGCTGATTGTAAACATCCTTTACAGACATGAGTACTTCATGTACGGCCTGTAAATACTCTGACTCACCTGGATGCTTCTGCTCCAGTGCTTGCATGATTTTTTCGACTTCCATAGTAAATTGACTTTTATTTGTTTATGTTAGATAGTATCATTCAGTTCAGAATGGTACGGCAAATATATCCAAATTCTATCAAAAGTCCAAATGAAAAATCAAAAAAATTTTTTTCATTTTTTTCTTTCTTTTTGGAAGCTACTTAAGTCGCAAAAAAATGGTAACCAGTATGCAAAAGTAATAAAAAAATATTATTTAAGTTGCGAAAAAGATAGGTTGACTTGTATTTATTTTTGTATTTTTTTGTCCAATATTAAGTTTTTGGATTATGAGTGAGCAAATTCCTGCAGAATGGGGTAATTTTTACCTAAAAGACGTTAGTTTCGTCAATCTGATGATGCGACGAATCTACAATGTTTTGATTGTAGCTAATCCATACGATGCCTTCATGTTGGAGGATGATGGACGTGTGGAAGAGAAGATCTACAATGAGTATATGGAATTAGGTCTGCGTTATCCGCCAACCTTTACACAGGTGTCTACAATCGAAGAGGCCTCTAAGGTGCTCAATACCGTAGACATTGACCTTGTTATCTGTATGCCGGGTAATGCTGATAATGATGCTTTTGATGTGGCAAGAGCTGTAAAGGCAGAGTTCCCAGACATCCACTGTGTGGTACTGACTCCCTTCTCTCATGGTATTACAAAACGTATACAAAACGAAGATCTCAGTATCTTTGATTATGTGTTCTGTTGGTTGGGGAATACCAATCTCATACTTTCTATCATTAAGTTGATGGAGGACAAGATGAATATAGACAATGATATCCATGAGGTGGGAGTGCAGATGATATTGCTTGTAGAAGACTCTATCCGTTTCTACTCATCTATTCTACCTAACTTATATAGCTATATTCTCACGCAGAGTCAGAACTTTGCCACTGAAGCCTTGACCCGACACGATGCCTCTTTGCGCCAGCGTGGACGTCCAAAGGTTGTCTTAGCGCGCACATACGAGGAAGCATGGGATATCTATCAACGCTATAAGGATAACTGCTTGGGCGTTATCTCTGATGTAAGATTCCCTATTAATAATGTAGAAGATAAGGGTTCTTCTGCGACAGAAGGGAACATTCCTGTAGCGGAGAAAGACCCAGAAGCAGGCTTAAAACTACTTCGTGCCATAAGGAAAGAAGATGAATATCTCCCTTTGATTATTGAAAGTTCGGAGAGTGAGAACCGTGAAAAAGGCTGAGGCAGAAGGCTTTCCACTTTGTAGATAAGAACTCAAAGAAGATGAGTGTAGACCTTCGCCACCTACTCGAGGAACACATGGGCTTCGGTGATTTCATCTTCCGTAATCCAGAAACACGTGAGGAGGTGATGCGCATTCGAAGCTTGAAAGAGTTGCAGGATAATATCTTTAATATTCCACGTGACTCTATGCTCTATCATATCTCTCGCAATCACATGAGTCGTTGGCTCTCTGCACGTGCCATTTTCCCAGTTTCTTCCTTCCTAAAAGGTATTACATGGCATAAACTGCAGGATGTAGATATGCACCGACAGATTATTTTTGATGCCATTGTTGCCTATCGAAGGATGCGCAATGTGGGTGTTGTAGCCCTATTTGATAGGCGAAAATTTGACCGATATGCTCACTTTGCTCGTATTGGAGACGGCTCGTTAGGAGGTAAGGGACGTGGCTTGGCATTCCTTGATAATGTTATTAAACTCCGACCAGACTTCAATCGCTTCCCCAATGCAAAGGTACAGATACCAAAGACAGTCGTTCTTTGTACGGATGTCTTCGATAGCTTTATGGAACAAAACAATCTTTACCAGATTGCTTTGAGTGATGCAAGCGATGAAGAGATACTCCAAGCCTTCCTTCGTGCCCAATTGCCTGATGAATTCATAGGCGACTTCTTTACCTTCTTTGAGGCTACTCGCTCACCAATAGCCGTCCGTTCCAGTTCGTTGTTGGAAGATAGTCACTATCAACCGTTCGCAGGTATCTATTCTACCTATATGATTCCTTATCTTGAGGATAAGTATGAAATGCTCCGAATGTTGGCTTGTGCGATTAAGGCCGTCTATGCTTCGGTTTATTATCGTGACTCCAAAGCCTATATGACTGCCACAAGTAATGTCATTGATCAGGAGAAGATGGCAGTTATTTTACAGCAGGTTGTCGGTAAGGAGTATGGAGATCATTTCTATCCGAACATCTCTGGCGTTCTTCGCTCTCTCAACTATTATCCGATAGGAGAAGAGAAAGCAGAGGAAGGTATTGCCTCTTTGGCATTGGGATTAGGTAAGTATATTGTTGATGGTGGGCAGACGCTGCGTGTTTGTCCGTTCCATCCGCATCAAGTCTTGCAGATGAGCGAAATGGAAATAGCCTTGCGCGAAACTCAAACTCAGTTCTATGCTCTCGACATGAAGCATATCAGTGAGGACTTTAAGGTTGATGACGGCTTTAATATCCTCAAACTACGTGTGAAAGATGCAGAGGCTGATGGCAGTCTACAATATATCACTTCCACTTATTCTCCCGAAGACCATGCTATTTATGATGGACTCTACGAAGGAGGAAGAAAGGTTATCTCTTTCTGTGGTGTCCTTCAACAGAACGTCTTTCCACTACCAGAGTTGTTGCAAATGGCAATGACATACGGTGCTGAGGCTATGCGTCGCCCTGTGGAGATAGAGTTCGCTGTTAATCTGAATGATGACCGAACGGGTGAATTATATCTCTTGCAGATTCGTCCAATCGTTGATTCTAAACAGATGTTAGATGAAGATCTCACGACTATTCCTGATGATCAATGTCTCTTGCGGAGTCATAACTCTTTGGGACATGGCGTTTCAGACGATGTACAAGATGTTGTGTATGTAAAGACCGACAGCTCTTTTACAGCATCTAACAACCCAACTATTGCTGATGAGATAGAACGGATAAATCGCAAGTTCCTTGATACTGACAAGAACTATGTGCTCATTGGTCCCGGCCGTTGGGGTTCAAGCGACCCTTGGTTGGGTATTCCTGTGAAGTGGCCACATATCTCGGCAGCCCGTGTCATCGTTGAGGAGGGACTGGAACACTATCGAGTAGACCCAAGTCAGGGAACACATTTCTTCCAAAATCTCACCTCTTTCGGTGTAGGCTATTTCACAATTAATCCTTATAAGGAAGATGGATTCTATCAGCGCAGTGTACTTGATGCCCTTCCAGCTGTGGAAGAAACTCAGTGGGTACGCCATGTTCGTTTCCCAAAACCATTAAAGATAATGATGGATGGTAAGAAACAAGAAGCCCTTATCATGCTTCCTCAAGAGGAAAAGGAGTAGACATCCTCTCTAAGAAAGGGTATGATTCTATAAAAGTAAAGCCATCATCTACGGCAATAGACTGTGGATGATGGCTTTATTGTTAGTGTATGAAAGAGACAGCAAGGATCTTTTCCACTCTCTTGGTCCTCCTATATTGATTTTATCTTTTGTTTCTTCTCAAATTATTTTCATGAAAAGAAATATTTCTTGTCGTGAAGAAAAATGTTTTCTTTCATGAAAATAATTCTTTTTTATCATGAAAAGAACTTAGAACCGTTTGTATTTGGGGTTAAGACGGAGCATTTTTAATACAACTTCTGCTTACCAGTTGAGAGCATTTCAATGGTTTTGAAGCGGATGCTATGCGGCATTTCTGCCCGTGACAGTTGTGGGCGGAGCCAGTTGAGGAGTGTTGCCTCTGTTAGTGTTGCCTTTGGTGTACACTCTATTTCTGTGTGGATGACATTGCCAAAGTTAGGGTCAGGAACGGTAAAGGCTCGTGCAGCAATAATCATAGGGTGGGAGAGAAGTACCTGTTCGATGTGTTCGGGCTGAACGTTCTCACCTCCACAGACCACCATTCGGTCGGCTCTCCCATGATGAAAGAAGTAACCTTCGCTATTCTGTGAGACTAAATCGCCTGTATTTGCCATTGATTTCGCAGTCCTCGCATTGCCCAACGAGAACGAACCCAAAGTGTTCCTATCCCTTGACGATTACAGTCTTTTACCTTACAGTCGACTCCTCGAATAGGTTTCCCTAAGGTAGTCTCTTCGAAAGAAGCTAATTCTTTGGGATTAGCAAGCATAAAGAATCCTGCTTCAGACGTACCATAAAGGTTAAAGATTACCTCTCCTATTTCTTTATGGGTCGTGTCGATGAGGCTTTTAGGCAGTCTGTCGCCACCGCTTATCAGACAGCGCAGGCTCTTCATCTTCTTTTTAGCACCTTCAATCTGCCAAAAACGAGCGAGCATAGCAGGAACAATCGGCATGACTTCAATCTTTTCTTGCTGGATAATAGCTAAAGTCTGGAGCGCATCGAAGCGTTTTTGTAGACATATCTTCTTACCCATAAGCAAGGAGATGATAAGCGTTGAAAGTCCAAAACCATGATAGAAGGGCAGGGATATCAGCACACGCTCATATTGATAGATTCTGATGTCGCGCAGTAACGCAAACAGTGGAGGGAGAAAAGAGGTAACAGAGGGACGACGAGCAATGGTCTTGAATTTACCACTTGTTCCTCCAGAGTGAATGACGATTTCTCTCCCTCGCCAGATTTTAGGGAGTTTTCTTTTCTTTATTTGAGAATGCTTATCTAAAAGGATGTCGTTTATCTTCTCTGTTGTAACAGCTACGCAGGGAAGTTCTGTAGGTATCTGTTTGAGCTCTGAATCATATATAATAAGGTGGTAATGGTGTTTCTGCAAATCAGCTGTTATCTGTTCTGTTCCCAAGTCGGTGCTTAATAAGGTAGTGCGTATGCCCAATCGTGAAAGTGCATGCAGTAGGAGAGTCAAAATAAGACTGTTACGTCCAAGCAAAGCCACACTCATTTTAGGTTGTAGATGATATTCCGTGTGAAGAATTTCTGTGAGTTGACGCGTACGGACATAGAGTTCTTGATAGCTTAGAGATTGTTTCTCGTCAGTGATAGCACAACGATGCGGATAGAAATGAGCCGCAAAACGGAGCAGCGCCATTAGGCTGATGCCTTCATAGATGAGGCTTTTAGCCCACACAAATATGCCCTTTGGTGAGATTATGTGTAAGCGATAGAGGATAGAAAGGATAGCTTCATTCTTTCTTCTCATGGCAATCGCTTATAATATAGGTGGATAATCGGAGCAAAGAGATAGGCTATTGGGGCTGATAACTTTGCCCACCAAGGTTTATAAGTCCTGACCTTCCGTATAGCAAGTTTCAATAGAATATTTGCTGCATCAGTTGGAGTGTAAGCAGGTAAGTGCTTGTATTGTTCGTTGACATCTGACATCGCAGTGTGAACCAAGGGTAAATAAGCTATCTGCACGTGAACGCCTAACGGCGCAAACTCGCTGTCTGCCGTCTCGCACCATGTGTTTGCTGCACTTTTTGAAGCATGATAAGCCGACCAGCCCGGTGCCATTGGGTAGAGTGTACTCACTGATGAAGAGTAGACGATATGCCCTTTACTTGCCTCCAAGGCAGGTAAGATAGCTAATGAAAGTGCGACCAAGGAACGATAGTTGAGGTCCATCGTACGGTCATAGTCGTGTAGGCGGTCCTGCGCCTCATTAATCTTGCGATGGATAGATTTACCGGCATTGCAAAAGAAGTAATCTAACCGTGGTAGTGTCTCCCTTAGTTTTTGGCAAAGTTGTTCCAACTTTTCCCTGTCTCGTAGGTCTATTGCGCAATAGTCTGCACTACTTCCCATTTGCTTAGCTTTGGCACATAAGAAGCGTAAGTCCGCTTCACTTCGAGCAATGAGGAAGACATTTGCACCTGCACTGATTAGTTTTTCGGTTAATGCTCTCCCTATCCCATGCGATGCACCCGTCACAAGTACCCACTTCCTACAGAAGTGTTCTCTTGTAATATCAGGTGTTAGACTTATGGATGGGTAAGCCAATGCACCTCCAATAGCTATTATCTTTTTTCTGAGAGACGTCATCATAACTCTTTTCTAACGATTAGTCGCGCTTGTTTTGATAACCTATAGCGATGTGCTTAATGCTCCGCACATCATGTGTTAGGCATGAGCACCATGTGTGTTAGGCATCCGCACATCATGTGCTGAGTAATAACACAGCGGAAGATAATGGGTAAAACGTTTTGTTCTTGTCGTTATAATAGGATAGTGTAAGGCACAAATATGAAGGTTATACAGCGTAGTTCTGTTAGATACCCATGCTACCTTATACTTTCTTTTCCCTATTTCTTTATATTATTTCCAACGTGAAATGCTGGTAATCACGTACGATAGTATAAAGGAACTTCTCGTCAGCAGTATTGGTATCAGAGATGTTGAGGTGTGTTCGCACTTTCTCCGCAAGGGAAGCAATACGACGTTCGCGCTCGTATCCGTATTCAGAGTTGAGGGTACGTTGGATGACATCAAGTTGGTTAAGAGAGAGGTCTTCAGCTTGTGGATAGACAGGTTTATACTTTCTGTCAAGGTAATAGAACTCATCAAGTGATACTTGAATCTTGCGATAGTCATTAAGTTGGATGACCATTGTTCCTGCTGCGAGGTCGCCGAGACGTTGTGAATTCTTAGAGATAAGAATGACAAGTGCACCAACACCAGAGAAACCAAGGTCGACAAGTTGCAGAAGCCAACGCATAAAAAAGTCACCAATGCCCGGTGTTGTGCCGTCTTTCTTCACAACACGGATACGCATCACCATCTTACCAACACTTTGCCCATGGTTGAAAAGTTCCATAAGGAAGTGGTAAAAGATGGCAGGAAGGTAGATAGCTATTAGGAAGAATAACATTTTCGTTCTATAAAAAAAGTCTAACTCAGCTATCAGGAGCGACACACCAACCAGATAGCAGATAATTAGGAAGTCATCAATGATTTGTGCAACGATACGCTCTCCTAAACTTGCCGGCGACTGACTTATCTGGACGTACTGGCCTGTTATGATATTGGCTTCGGGCATTTTCTTGATAATTAAATGTTGTTTCTGTTGCAAATGTAAGAAAAAAACTCTAAATTTGTTGCGTAAATGATAATAATGTGTAAATTACGTGTGGACTTTGCATGAAAGAGATTCTTTTCATACGCAATAATATTGAGAAGTGGCGGGCAATGGAAGGCATGATAGATAATGTCAAGTTTGAGATGCCTGACCAGTTGGCTGATGCTTATACTGAGCTTACAGCCGATCTCGCTTTTGCACAGACACATTATCCTCATTCACGTATTACCATCTATCTCAACAAACTTGCTTCTGCACTTCATAATGAAATCTACCGTAATAAACGGGAGAAATGGTCGCGTTTGGTGACTTTCTGGACGCAGGAGGTGCCTGACGTGATGTGGAAAGAGCGTAAGTTACTGCTTCTCTCATTCATTATTTATGGTGAGTGTACTGATAGGCGTTGTTTCTACCTTAGGAGACGAGTCCTTCCCACGCTTGATACTTGGCGACAGCTATATGGATATGACCCTTGAGAATATAGCGAAGGGTGAGCCGATGGGCGTATATGGCAATGAAGAAGAGGGAGGTATGTTTATTGGTATTACGCTGAACAATATCATGGTATCGTTTAATGTGTTTGTTTCGGGCGTATTGACAAGCTTTATGTCAGGCTTTCTTTTGTTCCGAAATGGTATCATGGTAGGGTGTTTTGATACTTTCTTTTATCAGCATGGATTATTAGGCGAAAGCCTTTTAGCGACGATGTTGCATGGAACGTTGGAACTTTCAGCAATTATTGTGGCAGGTGCTGCAGGCTTGGCAATTGGTAATGGTTGGTTATTCCCAGGTACCTACTCGCGTTTGGTTAGCTTTCAGCGAGGTGCAAAGAGGGGAATGAAGATAGTTGTTGGAACTGTACCTATCTTTATCATGGCAGGTTTTATCGAAGGATTCATTACTCGTCATACAGAGTTGAACAACTTTATCCGCCTTGGTATCATACTCGTATCATTGGCGTTTGTCGTGTATTATTTTATTTACTTACCTTATAAGCGTAATTATCATTTAGAAAATGCAAATAGAAAGACCAAAGATTGAACTTTATAAAGTTCGTAGTTTCGGCGAGAAGTTCTCAGCGATTTTTGAGTTTATTCGTGAGAACTTTAAGTTTTTGTTGCGTGCATGTACCTATCTACTCTTGCCACTTTGTTTGGTACAAGGTTTCGCTATGGAGATGATGACGAAGGTCTTAGCACCTTATTATACCAATACCTTCGATGTCGGAGAGGATGTAGACGTGACACAGGGGATGCTCCTTAGATTCGGTGTTTCGTACGTGGGATATGGTATTTGTCTGCTGATAGGTTCTACCTTGTTGGCTGGAATCTGCTATAGTATGGTGAAATACTATCATAAAAGTCCAAATAGACTTCGTAATACGACACTGAGCGACTTAAAACCTATAATCATTCAAGTGATTAAACGCTCGTTGTTAATGACCGTGGTGCTTGTTGCTTTGTTTGCAGGAGTTTGGTTCTTATTATCTTCTTTACTGCAATCACAAGTGCACCGATACTGGCTATAATACCAATTCTTGCATTGATTGTGTGCTGTTTGCCAGTTTCTATGGCGTTACCTGTTTATGTTTTTGAAGATAAGGAAACGTTGTTTAGCTCTATAATACGCGGCTTAAAACTTGGCTTCCATTCTTTCTGGTCGTTGTTTGGTTTGATGTTTGTGATAGGATTCTTGACTAATATCCTGTCTTCATTCACATCAATTCCTTGGTATATATTGACGGTTGTTAAGTCAGTTTTGCTGGCTACTGATACTACTCAAAGCTCTTTTGCTGCAAGTCCAGTATATAGTTTCTTTGTCTATTTGTCATCAGTATTTATGAACTTTGGTATGTATCTTACGATGACAATCTCAACCTTCGCTTTAGCTTTCCACTATGGAAGCATCGCAGAGGAGGAAGATGGCTTCTCAGTAGAGGACGACATACAGCACTTTGAGGAGTTAGCAGAGAAAGATACCGACATTGATAACTTTGATAAACTCTGATAAAGCGGTTCTATGTTACAGCCATTAAGTGATACTTTGTCGTGTGATTCGGCGTTGCTTCATCAGTACCGTGCTGATGAAGCGTACAACTATGCGCGAGAGTTACAGGCACCTGAACTTGATTGGTGGGATTGGCTGATGTCAAAGATAGGCGAGTTCCTCTCTGATTTATTTAGTATTCAGAGTAAGGGGGACTTCCGTATCGTGATATACATTGTTATTGCACTTGCTTTTATTGCTCTAATCGCTTTCATTTTGTACCGTTATCAATTCAAGCTCTTTGGTAGAGCGGGTAAGGTGACGAATGAAAATGATGAAGAAGATAATATCTATGGCGTAGACTTTGATGCTGTCTATGCCAAAGCAATGGCACAGAAGGATTATTATAAGGCTGTTCGAATTGTCTATCTGCGTACACTTCGTTGGTTATCAGATGGTAATAAGATTAGTTGGCAGCTCTATAAGACGCCAACTCAATACACTCGTGAGTTCCTATCAGTAGAATTTGAAAGAATGACTACAGCTTTTATGCGTGTAAGATATGGTAACTATCAAGCGTCTGAAGAACTCGTAGAACTACTGTTAGACTTAGAAAGCAAGATAAAGAAAGGAGGTAAGGAATGAACAAGCGCTTTTGGTTCTTCGTAGCTGGCTTCCTTGTCTTTGTCTTTCTATTAGAGTGGAATGCGCCTTCAAAGTTTGTTTGGGAGCCTACCTTTAATCATTACGATAAGCAACCATTTGGTTGTGCGGTGTTCGACTCACTGATGGAGAAGTCTGTTCCTGCAGGATATGAGGTGACAAAGAAAACAATAGCACAGTTGGAGCGTGACGGATATGGTAAGAAACCGCATGCCTTCTTAATTCAAACAGTTAGTTTTCGTCCTTCTGCAACAGATATTCGTGCGTTGGATAGACTGTTGAAAGCTGGTAATAAGGTGTTTATTGCAGCGTCTTCTATTGAACCTGATTCCCTATACCTGATTTGCAGGTAGCTATTAATGGGCAATATGGGTTCTCTCCTATGGAGGTTAAGTCCTCAATTGCGAATCAGTCAATTCCTTATGATACCTTAGGCTGGTCTCATCAGTTGCCTTATCAGGAGAAAGAATACGCTGTCTATGCCGCGATGGCAGGTAATAATATTACAGTAGAAGGGAAGGCTGTGTGTGATACTTTGGTTTGCTGTTGGCTTTCAGCGGAGGAAGCTGAGATGACAGAAGGCTATTGGTTGGTGCATATGGTTAGGATTAAGCGAGGAAAGGGTGAACTCTTTGTATCTTGTGATCCATTGTTAATGACCAATTATGGTATCCTTGATACGCAGACTAATGGTCTCATCTTCCGTATGATGTCCCAATTCCGAGGCTTGCCAATTGTTCGTACTGAGGCATACGGACCTGAAACAGAATATGAAACGGATACTCCACTGCGCTTCTGGCTACAAAACGAGCCTCTCCGGTGGGCTATCTATCTTACCTTAGGAGGGTTATTACTCTTCTGTATGTTCTATGCGCGTAGACGTCAACGCGTTATCCCAATGGTAGAGGAACCTGCTAATCGTTCGTTGGAGTTCGTGAAGTTGATAGGTACTCTTTATCATCAGAAGCATATTAATCGAGACTTGCTGCAGAAAAAGTATAGTTACTTTTGCGAGACCTTACGCCGTATGACGATGATAGATGTCGAAGATGTTGAGTCAAGGAAGGAGAATATAGCACAGATAGCCATTCGAACAGGAATGCCAGAGGCTGAAGTGCGAATGATACTTGACCGTGTCGATCGTTATTTGCAGGGTGATGATGAACTGAAAGATGCTGCTCTGAGAAAGGCAATAGACGGTATGGATATGATAATCAATAAGCTATAAACGCAATGGATGAGCAAAAGAATAATGTAATTGAAGAGCAAACAATAAATAAGATGGAAGAGTATAAAGAAGAAAGAACCGACCTTGCTGCATTCAGTGAAAAGGTGATGCAGTTGCGAGGAGAGATAAGTAAGGTTGTCGTTGGACAGCAGGAGGCAGTTGCCTTGTTGTTAACAGCGATTCTTGCAGATGGTCATGTGCTGATTGAAGGTGTGCCTGGTGTTGCTAAGACCTTGTTGGCACGTTTGTTGTCTCGTCTGATTGATGCGCGTTTCAGTCGTATTCAGTTCACGCCAGATCTCATGCCAAGTGATGTACTCGGTACGACAGTCTTCAATATGAAGACCTCTGAGTTTGACTTCCATGAAGGTCCTGTGTTCTCAGATCTCGTTCTTGTAGATGAAATCAACCGTGCTCCTGCAAAGACACAGGCAGCTCTTTTCGAGGTAATGGAGGAACGTCAGGTGACGATTGATGGTACAACTCGTCGTATGAGCGATGTTTATACAATCATTGCAACACAGAACCCAGTAGAACAGGAAGGTACTTATCGTCTACCAGAGGCGCAACTCGACCGTTTCCTCTTTAAGATAAGCATGGGTTATCCTTCTGTTGATGAGGAAATGAACATCCTTAAGCGTCATCAGGAGAAGCGAAATCTTATCAAGTTGGAGGATGTAAAGCCAATACTTACTATTGACGAACTTCTGCAGATGCGCAAGAAACTCGATACAGTATTCATTGAGGAGAGCCTTTTACGCTATATTGCAAACATCGTACAGCAGACTCGCACCTCAAAGGCTGTCTATCTCGGTGCCAGTCCACGTGCCTCTGTGGCTATGCTCAATGCTGCTAAGGCTTCAGCTTTGTTGGGTGGTCGCGACTTTGTAACACCTGAAGACATCAAGTTTGTTACGCCAAGTATTCTTCAACATCGTCTCATCCTCACTGCTGAGGCTGAAATGGAGGGATATACCCCATTGAAGGTTGCACAGAAGTTGATTGACAAGGTCGAAGTACCTAAGTGATGAGGTTAGCCGAGTAGCACTCAAATAAATAAAGAAGAAATGTTCCTTACTAAAAGGTTTTATTTTATATTAGCAAGCCTTACCCTGCTCGCAGGCTTTGGTTATGTGTTCCCACAGCTTTTCATGGGTGCAAAGATACTTCTCTTTATCTTTGCTGCTATGGTTGTGGTCGATGCTGTTATGCTCTATCATCGTCGTGGGATAACAGCGAAGCGAACCTGTTCAGAACGTTTCTCTAATGGTGATAAGAATGTTGTCAAGATAAGTTTAGAAAGTAAGTATTCCTTCCCTGTATGGTTGACGGTTATAGATGAGGCTCCAGAGGTGTTCCAACGGAGAGACATAAGCTATAAGAGTCATCTAACAGCGATGGGTAAGAATACGATTCGTTATACACTCAGACCGATGAAGCGTGGCGTCTACTCCTTTGGTAAGATTCGTTGCTTCACACGTACAGTCTTAGGACTTGTCGAACGTCGTTATACATTAGGCAACGCAGAAGACGTTAAGGTCTATCCTTCTTATATGATGCTGAATCGCTATGAGTTTCTGGCGATAAGCAATAACCTCACTGAGATGGGTATAAAGCGTATACGTCGGGCAGGTAACAACACAGAGTTTGAGCAGATAAAAGACTATGTGAAAGGCGATGAATACCGAAGTATAAACTGGAAGGCAAGTGCACGTCGCAATCAGTTGATGGTGAATGTCTATCGTGATGAGCGTTCTCAGCAGATATTCTCGGTTATTGATAAGGGGCGTGTTATGCAGCAATCGTTTCGTGGAATGACGCTTCTCGACTATAGTATCAATGCTTCTTTGGTATTGTCCTACGTTGCCATGCGCCGTGATGACAAGGCTGGCTTGATAACCTTTGCAGATAAAATGGACACGTTTGTTGCCCCTTCGAAGCAAACTGGTCAGATGCAACTTCTCTTAGAGTCACTTTACGCACAGGAAACGAAGTTTGGTGAAAGTGATTTTAGTGGTTTGTGTGCCAATGTACATAAACAAGTTAGCAAGCGTAGTTTATTCGTTATTTACACAAACTTCTCTGGTATGACAGCTCTTAATCGTCAGTTGGCTTACTTGAAGTTGCTTAGTCAGTGGCATCGTGTGCTCGTTGTCTTTTTTGAAGATGCAGAGATGAATGATTATATTCGTTCTCCGAAACACTCAACAGAGGAATATTACCAGCATGTTATTGCTGAGAAGTTTGCTAATGAAAAGCGTTTGATAGTATCAACACTGCGTCAGCATGGTATCTATAGTGTTTTGACAACGCCAGACAAACTCAGTATTGATGTTATCAATAAATATTTGGAAATGAAGCAAAGACAAATCTTAACATAGTAAGTCTCACTTATTTCCTAACAAATAATGTAAGGTTCACTCCTACAATACCTAAAACTAATGGGCTGATATCCGATTGTGGATTTCAGCCTTTATTGTTGTTATACATAGATGAGATGCGATTTGTGCTTGATATTTGGCTCATGTTTGATAGATTATAGTGGGCTCTTCTGTTAAAAGTGTAGATGCTTTTCATATAGCTTTAACGAAAGAGCCGAACGTACTCATTAAACAAAAATATACCTAAGACCCTCAATGGTCTATTCTATTATCATCCCCTGACATAAAAACTTTTCATTTTAATACTTCGAAAATCCGCAAACAAGGTTATGAAAAATAATTACATAATTTAAAATAGAATACCTACAAACAAGGATAAAAATGCGTGTTAAAAGTAGGTTTGTAACCATCAAGAAATCAGTTAGTTATAAAGTGGTGATGTAACAGGTGCCTAATTGGACTTGAAAAGGGCGTTAGTTAGACTTGAAAAGGGCATCTTTTACAAGTCTATTAGGCGTCTTTTAGAAGCCAAAAGAGCATATATTAGATTTGAGTTGCATGAAAATAGTTTACAATAGTCCGTAATATGGGAGTAAGTTGTTTGCATAAGACGCATACTTCTCATACCAATCTTACATTTGTCTTGTATTTTATCTTTCTTTGTTAGCTTATCTAATTTGGGTTAAAATCATAATTATTAGGTATTGTATTATAATGTTGATTCTTATAACTTTGCACTCAAATTAGAATTTAATATAAACTGAATCAGTAATATGAGAATTAAAACTTTATTTCTTACACTTGCTGTTATGCTGTTAGCTTTTATGAGTACACTCTCTGCCTCTGCTGCTGACTATGTAAAAGTAAGTGACAAAGATGGCAAAGACACTTATTTTGCTCTGTCTGAGAAACCTACTGTTACTTTCACTTCCACCGCTATGATTTTGACTGCTGGAAGTCAAAGAATAGAGTATCCTCTGACAGATTTTCGTGCTTTTGCCTTTGCTAATCAACCAACAGGTATTGGAACGCTGGATGTAGAAAGCAACAATGCTGTCTTTTCTTTTGGTAACTCCTTGAAGGGAGAAGGGCTGAAAGCAGGTAGCCAAGTAGCTGTTTACACAATCAACGGACAGTTGGTAGGTCGTGCAACCGTAAGCCAGAGTGGTTCTGTTGAGATTCCTCTCGACGGACAAACAGGCGTTTTTGTAGTTAAATCATTATCTAAGACATTTAAATTCATACGTAAATGAAAAAGATTTTTACTTTAGTAATCGTATCTTTATTGAGTGCACTCGCAGTACAGGCACAGTCATTAAAGGTAACAAAAACTGATGGTAGCGTTGTAACTTATAACGCATCAGATATTTCAAAGATTGAGTTCTTGCCAAGTGAAACCCCTTCACAACCAAAGTTGATACACGAGTTTGCAGGCTATTTGACTGTAAAGAACAGAGTACTCGACAATGCTCGTTTTGACACTGGCGCTAAGATTAAGGTGTTGCAGGACGGTGGTAAGTTCCTTGCAGAGTTCTCTGATACTCAGTGGGGTACTGGTTCTTTCGTGATAACCATGGCTAATCATGCTATTAACGGTACTGGAAAGATGAAGATTGCGAACCCAAATGGTGGTGGCGCAGCGAAGGAGTATGATGCTACGATGAGTGGTTCGATGAGAGAAATAAAGATTTCAATCCCATCACTCATGGGTGGTACTGATATTACTTGGCATTATGCTGAGGCTTCAGCAGCATCGAAAGTGGCAGGAAACTACTCTGGTACAACATCATTGAAGGTTGGTCCAGCTATGGGTCCTTTCGTATCAGCTACTGTTGGTTATACGATTACAGCTAATAATGATGGTACTATCAATGTGACAGCATCTGAAGAGAAGTACACAGGTGTTACTATGATGAATAACTTAACATTAGGAACATACACTGTAAAGAACCTTGCTTACGATAAGGCAACCAATAGCTTTAGTCGTGACTATAGTGAAGACGGCATCAAAGTACACTTCAAGGCAACCGGCGGTATGATGGAAAAGGATGAAAATTACGAGTTTGGAAAAACAAGTAAGATGACCGTTACACTTGCTGAGGATGGTACATTGACCATAACTAATAATTATAAGGTAGGCAGAATGCCATTCCCAATCTCAGCAACATATACTGGTAAGAAGGCTAAGTAAAACGTTATACGCTCATGCACAGAGTATTTCGCCCTATTTCTACCCTTGCAGGCTGTGCCATTATGTTAATGGTAACAGCCTGTAACGGCATTTTTGAAGATATATATGATGAGGCTCCAGCCACAGCAAATGTAACAACGGAAGGTCAACTCCTTGTTAATGCCGCCAGTTGGAAGGACTGGTATTATGTTGACTTTGACTCTTTACAGATGTATATCGAGCGTAAAGACACTGCAGGATTGCTTAAGGCACAGACGAACTTCACGCATTATGCTATCCCAACGAGTCTGACATCGGGTAGTGGTGATGGGAAAACGGGTATGTACACTTACTGGTTTGATGTCTTTGGAAAAGGTATCTCGGTAAATGAAAAGCGTGGTTTTACTGCTACAGATACACAACTTGAACCACAGTCGTGGAGCATTGCCTTTCATCGTAACAATGTAAGGACGAACGGTGGTGCCGTACTTGAAACGAAGTACACCTCTTTGAATGAGCTTCCAAAGAATAGTTCCTATTTCTTAGGAGCAACATTCCAAGAAGATGAATGGACAGAGAACGAGGTTTGGGAGGACCAGTCGCAGATGCTTATGAGTCTGATTGGCTGTCAAGGAATACGTATCAATAAGGTACTTTCCTCTTGGTTGAAAATCGAAATACCTCCAATGCCTCCTTCTTTTACCATGAATAGTCATATCTTTATTCTTCGTCTGAAGAATGGAAAGTATGCTGCTCTACAGTTGGAGAACTATATTGGTACCGATGGAACCAAATGTTGGTTGAAAATCAATTATAAATATCCATATTAACTACAACAGAAAACCATCCCACAAACGGCTCTTTCAGAGAATAGGGATAAGGTTATGAGATCTTTTGATTGGTTATGAAACAAAAAACCATTATACTATCAGCTCTTGTTTGTTTGCTCCCTACAACGATGTGGGCGGATGAGTTGCCTGATTCTATATACAAATCCTTAGAGTTAGAGCAGGTTGTAGTGACGGGAACACGTACACCGAAGCTACTTGCCAATACCCCTGTGTTGACGAAACTCATCACAGCTGATGATATTATGAAGACAGATGCCACCAATCTGCGTGATGTATTGCAGCAGGTAATACCGGGTATTGAGTTCTCATACGCCATGAATCAGCAGGTACATATGAACTTCTCTGGCTTTGGTGGACAGAGTATGTTGATTCTTGTTGACGGTGAACGCCTTGCTGGTGAGACGATGGACGATGTCGACTTCACTCGTATTGGTATGGATAATGTTGACCATATCGAGATTGTGAAAGGTGCTGCTTCAGCTCTTTATGGCTCTAATGCTGCCGGTGGAGTTATCAATATCATTACCAAGAAAAAGCCAAATCCATGTGCACTTAACCTTAACATGCGCTTTGGTCGCCACAACGAGCAACGTTATGGACTATCATGGCAATATGCAAGAGGCAAGTGGAACAACTTACTGACAGATGAATCGGAATAGTTCTGACAACTTTAATGTACACAATGGAGCCAATCCAATCACACGAGTTGTCTCAACTATCTATGGTGATGCAGTTTGGAACTTTAAGGAACAGCTCACTTTTAGGTTGAATGAAAAGCTTCGTTTGACAGGGCGTGCAGGTTATTTCTATCGTCAGTTGGTGCGTACATCAGAGGTACCAGAACGCTATCGTGACTTTCAGGTGGTCTTCGTGGAACATGGACACCAGACCTTGTTAATAGTGTTGACTTCTCCTATGCTTTTGATCAGTATGATAAGTCAGACTATCAGCGCATCACTCGATTGGATATCCGTGACTATTCAAATGTACAGAACAGTCTTCGCTTGCTTTATAATCACACTTTTGAGGGGGAAAACGTCCTTTCTGTGGGTGCAGACTATATGCATGATTATCTCTTTAATACCAACTTGGAGGGTCGAATTCGTAAGCAAGACTCTTTTGATGCCTTTGCACAATACGACTGGAACATCAGTCCGAAGTGGGAAGTAGTGGGTGCCTTGCGTTACGATTATTTCTCAGACGGGCGTATCTCGCGCCTGACTCCGAAGGTAAGTGCACGTTATCAGCCAGTACATAACTTGAATGTTCGTTTCAGTTATGGTATGGGTTTCCGTGCTCCGACATTGAAAGAGAAATACTATAACTTTGATATGTCGGGTATATGGATAGTCGAAGGCAACCCTTCTTTGAAACCAGAAGTAAGCCAGAACTTTAATGCTTCGGTTGATTATACTAAGGGACGCTATAACTTCACGGTAAGTGCTTATTGTAACAAGATTGAAAATAAGATTGCAACTGGTGCACCTTACTATAAGAATCCATCAGACATTATCCCACGTCTTCCTTACCTTAACTTGGACAACTATATGGTTAGTGGAGGAGAAGCAACGGCACAAGCACGTTGGGCGAATGGTCTTACAGCTCGTTTAAGTTATGCTTACACCAATGAACGCTTGCCAAAAGACAAGAACAGTAACTCTGTAAACAATCAGTATATACCTGCCCGCAAACACTCTATGACAGGTCATATCGATTGGGATCATCAGTGGTTGAAGAACTATGGAACGAACATCGGATTAGATGGACGCTTCCTCTCAGCAGTCGACAATGAAGAGTTTGTTGATTACTATGACATCTCTAAGGGTATAAAAACAATACATTACCCTGCATATGCACTCTTCAAACTCTCCTTGGTGCAACGCATCGGTAAGGGTGTGAAGCGTAAGTGTAATCCTTGATAACATCTTTTAATTATAAAACCAGAATATTATTATTTGAACTGTCCATTGACTGATGGAACAAACTTAATGATTGGAATGTCAGTTGATGTTGATAAACTATTTTAAGCTCTCAATACGTTTTTAATTTATGGGAAAAAGTAAAATCTATTTATGGCGAACACTCGCCTCGTTTATCCTTGTGTTGTTTACGATGCCTTTGGGTCATGCTCTTATGATCATGATGGAAAAGACCATGACTACAGAAGCCGTACATTATGCTGGCTTTACTATGGGATTCGTAGGCTTGATAATGGTCATTATCGGTGTGTTTGTCAAAGGCGATACTCGTCAGACACTTTGGGGACTTATTGGTGGTTTGCTTTTCTGGACTGGCTGGGTGGAGTTTCTCTTCCAATATTACGCTCACCGCTTTGGTGTACAACCAGAGATTGAAAACGGAGTGGTTGTGACAAAGCCAGAATATCTGATTCTTCCAGCCTCTTTTGGCTTCTGGATGATGATGATGACAATGTATATTTTCAGTACGCGCAATGGTTGTAACTTTATCACATGGATTCAGAAACGGCTTTTCGGAAAGCGTAAGAATGAGATTGCTTTCCAACCAATGACACGCCATACATCTATTGTCACCTTTATGGAGGTGAACATGATTCTTTGGGCTTCTTACCTCTTACTGATGTTCTGTTACGATAAGAACTTCCTTGGCGACCATCATCCAGTGACCTTCTTAGTAGGTATAGGCTGTTTTATTGGCGCACTTTATATGTTGAAAAAGCAGCTTTATATTGCTTCATGGGGTGCAAATATCCGTATGGCAATCGCTACTGTGATTGTATTCTGGACTCCAGTAGAGATTCTCGGACGTATTAATTTCTTTAAGGAGTTCTGGGTTCACCCACAAGAATATGCCGTACAGCTACTTTGTATCTTGGCTGCTTTCATCTTACTGATAGGTTATATGTGGCTGAAAGGGTCTAAGAAGAAACAAAATAGTAAGTAAGCATAAAGGCTTTTACAGAAGAAATGACATAACGTAGCCTATTCATTGAAGGTACTACGTATACATCTAAGATTACTTGTTAGCAACTTTAAGGTTGCCAGCAAGTAATCTTTTTTTGTTTATATAGCTGGTCTTAAGCAACTGATAAGTTTCTGTTAGGAAGAATTTTATATGTGCCTTGTACAGAAGATGAAATCTTGTGTGAGTAAGTCATTGATGTTTATGAACTATAATAACGTTATAAAATAATCTTTCTTACCGTTTTTGATTGTTATATTGATGCTCCGCACGTATGGTGCTAAGGCTTCGCACATGTGGTGCGGAGTACTAACACCAATGGTGCGAAGGGCTGAATATAAAAGCGTCAATTACAGCAAGAGGTTCTATTTACTTAATTTGGGGAGCACATCAGATGTCAAAAAGTAGATAAAACTTATTTGAAGATAAGATAGTATTTCTTTCAAAGAAAATGGGTTTAGTAGAGATAATGTGCATAGCAAAGGCATCTAAAATAGATTAAGGTATGTAGTCTTGTCAGTCTTTGGCAGTTTCTTCTTTGTTTTATCGCTTTTTTTTAGTATTTTTGTAGCTGCAATATAATTAAAAACAATGAATAAATTATTTTTATCCCTTTGTTTGTTGTTGATAAGCTTTGCAGCGTCTGCACAAGAACGTCTATCCAAAGTGATTCTCAAAGACATAGAAGGGAGAACCGTACAAACCGACACTATCTCAAACAATGGCAAACCTCTTATCATAGCTTTCTTTGCTACTTGGTGCAAGCCTTGTAATCGTGAACTCACAAGTATTGATGAGGTCTATGACGATTGGCAGCAGGAAACGGGTGTTCGACTCGTTGCTGTGTCTATTGATCAGGCGCAGAATGTCAATAAGGTAAAGCCTATGGTCGACCAGAATGGCTGGCGTTATGATGTGTTGCTCGATGCTAATGGCGAATTCCGTCGTTCGTTAGGAATCCAGTCTGTACCTTATACCGTATTGCTTGACGGGCAGGGTAAGATTGTTTATAAGCACAACGGCTATACTGATGGTGCTGAAGTAGAGCTATATAAAAAGGTGAAAGAAGCGGCAGGTAAGTAATTCTATGAAGAAATTGATGATGATAGGACTGCTCATTGGTATGAGTAGTATATCTCTTTGTGCACAAGAGGAGTCCGATAAATTACGCCTTTCTGGAAGTATTCAGAGTGATATGCTGTTGGCTCAAAAGGACAGTACGACAGGTGCTGAGGCTACCGATGGTCGTTTCTTGACGAACACTTATCTCGACTTGAAGCTATCGAGTCGTTATGTTGAGGCTGGTGCAAGACTGGAGTATTTGAAGCATCCGCTTCCCGGATATGAGAATGACTTTAAGGGTTGGGGTGTTCCTTACGCTTACTTGAAAGGTCGTTACAAGAATGCGGAACTTACCTTGGGTAGCTTCTACGAGCAGTTTGGCTCTGGTTTTATTCTCCGTTCGTATGAAGAACGCAGTTTAGGAATTGATAATTCCCTACAAGGTGCACGATTGAACTATCAACCTTGTACTGGTGTTGCAGTGAAAGTGCTAACAGGTCGGCAGCGTAGATATTGGAGTTATAACAAGAGTTGGATGACTGGTGCTGATGTTGAATGGAATATTGACGAGTTGTTTAAGTCCCTACAACAACATAACACCTATCTAATGTTTGGTGCTTCCTATCTTAATAAACATGAACGAGATGAGGTGGTAATGGTTGATCCAACCCATCGTTTGCGTCTTCCACTTAATGTCAATGCCTTTGATATGCGTCTACGTGTGCAACATCGCTCGTTCAATATATTGGCAGAGATGGCAATGAAGTCGCAGGATCCTTCCATGATAATGGCTATATCTATCGTAATGGTTATGTAGCAATGCTCTCTGGTTCCTATTCAAAGCGTGGAATGAGTCTGCTTCTACAGGCAAAGCGCAGTACAAATATGGGCTTTCGCAGTCGTAGAGGAATGGAGGGAATCTCATCTTTCATCAATCATCTGCCCCCATTTACGATGGAGCATACCTATACTTTGGCAGCACTTTATCCTTATGCCACACGTCCAGAAGGTGAGTGGGCATATCAAGCAGCTGTAGCCTATACCTTTAAAAAGGGTTCTTTGTTAGGTGGTAAGTATGGAACGACAGCAAAGGTGAACTTCTCACATGTCCATTCCGTTCGTAAGAATGGTGCAGGTGACATCGGAACAGATGGTTATGGCAGTCCGTTCTGGGCATGGGGAGACGCTACCTATTATCAAGATATTGACATTCAGGTAGAGAAACGCCTTGCTAAAGATACGAAACTCAATCTGATGTATATGTATCAACGTTACAATCAGACATTGCTCGAAGGACATGGAGGAATGCTTAATTTGCATATCTTTGTGGCAGATGTCAAACAGAAGCTTGCGCCTAACACAACATTGCGTGTGGAAGGGGCAGTATCTTGCGTCGAAAGATGGTGATAAAGATTGGCTGTTTGGATTGGGTGAGCTGTCGCTTGCACCGCATTGGATGTTCACGTTGAGTGACCTTTATAATGTTGGTAATACTCGGGTGCATTACTACCAAGGTTATGTAACCTATAGTGGTGGTGCCCATCGCTTGCAATTAGGCTATGGTCGGACACGTGCAGGCTTCAACTGTTCGGGTGGTGTATGTCGTTATATCCCAGCAACAAAGGGCTTGACCCTCTCTTATAATTATAACTTCTGATAGGAAATGAAAAGTTTTTATATAGTTCTTTGGCTGTGGTTGCGCTTTTGACAGGCTGTGATTCTGTTGGATCTGACGAGCGACTGATAGAGATTCCAGCTGCGACTGTTCAGCGGAATGTACTGGTAGAGGATTTCACAGGACAGCGTTGCATCTTCTGTCCAGCTGCTTCAGAAGCGATAGCAGAGCAGCAAAAGCTTTATGGTGCAGACAAACTGATTGCTGTTGCCTTTCATGCTGGTCCACTCGCAATCAAGAGTGGGACTGGGTTCGTTGGTTTGCGCACTGATGTGGGTGATGTCTATTACAAGTATTGGGCAGTTCCAAATGTGCCAAAAGCCATTATCAATCGTCGTGGAGGTGTGCTTTCTAAAGATACTTGGGCAGGACGAATCTATGATGAGTTCGCTCAAACAACAACCATAGGTATAGATCTTAAATGCCAGTATGAGGCAACTACACATCAGGTGGAGATTGAAACCGACTTGAAAACCTTAGCTGATGATGTGAAAGGGAAGCTACAGTTGTGGTTAGTTGAGGATAGTATCGTTGCTCCACAGATGTTTCCAAACAATAAAGTGGAGAAAGAATATGTGCATAATCACGTGTTCCGTGCTGCTATTAATGGGGAATGGGGGACGGAGTTAACACTCTCTACGAAGAATGTTCATAAGGAGAAAACAACATATACACTCCCAGAAGGTATCGTTCCAAAGAACGCATGGATAGTAGGTTTCTTCTATAATGATAGCGGAGTCTTGCAAGCTGTGCGCCAAAAAATATCGCTCTAAGCAATGAATCATCATCATTTAAGAATATAATTATAAAAAAAATCAATATGAAATTACGTTTACTCGTGTTTATTGGTCTGCTGACCAGTCTTTTTGTTAGTGCACAGGCACAGACAAGTACAAATGATGTTGCCTTCGTGGATGCGCAGGGTAAGATTATTCCGAATGGTACAACGGTGGTCTTAAACGCTGTAAAAGATGCTATGTTCCCACCTGGATGGAAGGAAATAGCAGGTGAGGTGTATATTAAGAATATGTCGGATAAGGATCTGACAGTGACCCTTTTTAGTAGAATTAACAACATAGATGCAGGCAATGTGAAGGTTTGTGCACTCGGCGGATGTACTCCTTTGGAAGAAGATAACAGTACTGAGATAGGAAGTCAGATGTTATTTGCAGGCTCGGAGAGGGAGTCTATTGCGATAGAACACACTTACGAGCATAGTGAGAAGGGCTCAATAACACTGAAGCTGACAACCAAAGGACTTGGTTCCGAACAAGAGATTGAAGGATCAACTATTATTGTTAAGTTCGATACTAACCCAACAGGAATAGTTGAGGTAGCGTCACAGAAGGGTCTTACTTACGATGTTTTCAATACTCAAGGTTCCTTGTTATATAAGCAGCTTACATCTTTATCAGGTCTTTCTAAGGGACTTTATCTTGTGAAGCAGATGTCAGCAAAGGGTGTTACCACTACTAAGAAGTATGTAATTCACTAAACAGTCATCATTAAAACGTACAATCTGATATGTTACGTAAGTATTATATACAAATCATCACACTCATTGCTATCTTCTTATACACGGTGAACGTTAATGCACAAGAGTATATTCTCATGCCTACTGCAGGGCAGAGAGTGTATGTACCCATAACTGCAAAGAGTGTAAAGGGGAAGATGAAAGTTTCTAATATAGGTAGGACTACTATTCAGAACATAGACTATACGCTTTCCTTTAATGGGAGAGAATTGGCGTCGAAGCACTATATATTCCCACAGGCATTGGGACATAACGATGATGCTGTGGTAGAGGTAGATGTCCCACCATACACAGAATTGGGAGAAGATGAACTTATCTTCACGATAACAAAGGTAAATGGAGAGCGTAACAATGCTACTATCAGCTATGCTAACCTACCGAGAATTACAGTAACAAAGATTCCTAAGCGGAGAATAGCAGTAGAGGAGTACACGGCAATGTGGTGCAGGTATTGTCCAACAGGTATTGCCCTTATGGAGAACCTGTCTCATACTTTTGGCGATGACTTCGTCGGGATTGCTGTGCATGTTGATGATCCATTGACCTGTTGGGACTATTATTCGAAAGCTAAGGGGAACCGTTTTCCCACAGTTGATATGAATAGAAGCCACAGGTTAGGCTATGTCTTGGGTGTTGATGAGTTCAAAGCAGAGCAAGAAGCTGGTGCAGACATGGACCTTGAAGTGTCAGCTGTATGGGACGAGAGTAAGAACAACATTACAGTGACGCCTGTTGTTACATTCCGAGTGAACTGAGATGAGGCTCCATACGGCTTTTGCCTACGTCCTAACAGAGGATGGAATGACGGACTCAAGATGGGTGCAGAACAATGCATACTCTGGTAGTCACGGAGACCGCGGAGTAACAAAAGAGTTTGACGAGATAATCGATTCTCCTGGAGAAATCCGTAATCTCAAGAACAACTTTGTTGCTATTGCTGCAGATGGAGTAATGACTGCTCGGACAGGTCACCTTAAAGCACCGATTAAGGCAGATGAAACACAGAGTCACACGTATGTTTTTAAGAATATTAATAGTAAGAAAGTCATACAGAAGAAGGAAAATCTACGTGTCTGTGTCTTGCTGATTAATACGAATACTGGTAAAATAGAGAACGCTGCTAAGTGCAGTATTTCAGAGTTTAAGACTACTGGCATCTCTTCTGTTTCAGAAGGAACTCGCACAGCTATTGAGGCTGAGCGCTACACACTTGATTATCGACGTATCACGACTCCACAAAAAGGGAATCAACATAGTGAAGTACAGCGATGGTCGTGTGAGCAAAGAGATGGTGACGGATTAGTACCCCTTGAATATTATATTTGTTTACGTATGAATAAAGATTTGACTGATTTGTATCAGCATAAAGCAGAAGAGACGAGCAAAACGCTCGTTTCTCTCTGTAACCGTAGTCGTGTTTTTATCCTGACAGAAATCGGTTCTTTTTTGGTAGCCATTGGTTTTGTAGTTCTCTACACCTTATTGGATAATGCAGCTTGGACACTTTTCTGTGCCTTAGCTGCATTATTGTTTTATCTTTACATTCGTCGTCGTGACGTGTTGAACGACCGAAAGATAAATAAAGGGGAGGCTTTATTGCTGGTCTACCAAAACGAGATAGCCTATCAGAAAGGTGACTACTCAGGCTTTGAAGCTGGCGGGAAATATGTTAGTCCGCAACATTCTTATACCTTTGATATGGATGTCTTTGGTATAGGTTCTCTGTTTCAAAGGATGAACCGCACTATCTCAACCGGTGGTAGTGACCAGTTGGCAGCTTGTCTATCTACGGAGTGGGGAAGTGCGAAAAGAGAGGAACTTGTTGGGCAAATACGTCAACGAATGGCTTCTGTTGACGAATTAGGGAAGGCAGAACCATTCTTGTCAGAATTCAAATCTTTAGGTGTAAAGGAACGAATCAATACGGAAGAAGTGCTGAAAGCATTGACGGATGTTCATTGCCAGAGTTTCCAAAGTTTTTTCATAGCTCTCTTTTACGTTATTTCTGTTATGCAGATTTACTTGGTTTCTATGTGAGTATTGTGCTTTCCATTGTGGGATTGATTCCTTTCTTATTACCTGTATGGTGGGGAATATTTAACTTTATGTTCTCTTTTCTTTGTGGGCATAAGCACATGCGTGTCATTTCTGAACTGATAGCAAAGGTACATACGCAGGTAGATGGCTACTTACGTGTATTGAAATTGGTTAATAAGACTGAGTTTAAGTCGGCTGAACTACAAGCTTTGAAACAGAAACTTGCGGGAGCAGAGGAGTCTTTCGAACAGTTAGAACTTATCTTACAAAAGATTGATAACAGAAGTAACGAGGTGGGTGTCTTTGTCTTTAACAGTTTTGCCTTAATTGATATTGCAATCGTAAGGCTCTTTCTTCATTGGCAACATACTTATGAGCAGCGCACGAATGAGTGGATAGATAGTCTAAATCTCTTTGATGCTTTGGTGTCAATGGGTAACTTCCGATTGAATGAAGATAGGGCAGTACAGGCAGAAATCAGTGAGGAGGATAAGGTGGTTTATGAGGCGAAAAATCTTTATCATCCGTTCCTTGGTGAGAAGGCTGTTGCAAACGACTTCACAATCCATGATCATGAGTATTATATTGTTACGGGTGCGAATATGGCAGGTAAGAGTACTTTCCTGCGCTCGTTGGGTATAAATTACCTCTTGGCGATGAATGGTTTGCCGGTCTTTGCTAAGCAGTTGAAGGTTTCAGTGTTTCATCTCTTTACGAGTATGCGCACGACGGACGACCTTACGCATGGTATCTCTTATTTCAATGCTGAGTTGCTTCGTTTGAAGAAGTTGTTAGGCTCGTTACGTGATGATGTACCAAGTCTGATTATTTTGGATGAGATTTTAAAGGGTACAAACTCTCTCGACAAGTTGAATGGCTCTCGTCTTTTCTTGCAATATATCGCTGAACGCAATGTAACAGGCGTTATTGCTACTCACGACCTTGAACTTTCAAAGATGGAAGAGGAATACGCAGGGCGTTTTCATAATTATTGTTTTGAGATTGAGTTAGGCGAGGATATCACTTATTCGTATAAGATTACAAAGGGAGTAGCACGTAATCAGAATGCTACATTCTTGTTGAAAGGAATCTTAAACCCCAATCGTATTTGAGTGATAACCCTTTCAGATCGTAGTTTAAACGCTTGTTTGTTTAGAAATTTATTTACAATCCAATAGCCGTTTTTACCTTATTTTTAGAGTAAAAACGGCTATTTTTGTTGCTCTTGTAAGTGTCATGTATTCAATTAGTTACAAAACCGTGAGGTAAAAGGTGCTTAATTGGACTTCAAAAGGGCGTTACTTAGACTCCCAAAGGGCACCTTTTGCAAGCCAATTAGGCGTCTTTTAGAAGCTAAAAGAGCATGTGTTAGTTTTGAACTGTGTGAAAATAGTTTACAATACGACTAATAAGCAGATGAGTTATTCGTAGAAGATATCCTCTTAATTCATGTTCTCTGGTGAGAGGATAAAGTGTTCAATGACGTGTGCAACACCATCTTCTTCATTTGATAAAGTAACGAAGTCAGCTTCACTTTGAATGTCTTTTTGCAGCGTTTGCCATAGCAACGCCAAGTCCGCAAAGCGAATCATGCTAAGGTCGTTATAACCATCGCCACAGGCAATAACCTCTTCACGGCTGATGCCGAGCGATGAGATAAGACGGTCGAGAGAGCGTGCCTTGTCAATACCGAGTGGTACACATTCAAGGAAGAAGTCGGCAGAACGATAGACATCCATCTTTCCTTCCAACTCTTTGGCTAATCTTATCTCCAACTCGTGGAGAGGGGTAGGGTCGCCAACAATCAGACATTTGTTGATAGGATAGACCAACTGATTGAGGAAATCGTCATATTGGGTTACAGGCATCTTGTTGATAAAAGCCTCGTGTTGTACGTATTCGTCATCTTTATTAGTAGCAGCAATACCCTCACCTTGATAGGTTAGGATTTCCATTCCAGCTTTTTTGGCTTCTTGAAAGAGGATAGGTACAAGCTGTTCGTCCAATTTCTGTTCAAAAAGAACTTCGTTCTTGGTGCAATCGATAATTTTTCCTCCGTTGAAAGCAAGGATATACCCACGATTTCCTTTTAGTTTCAATTCCTCTGCTAAAGGGACGATGCCATAAGTAGGGCGGCCAGATGCCAATACGACATGTACCCCAGCAGCTTGTGCTTGCATGAGGGCTTGTTTGGTACGTGGTGTAATTTCCTTTTTATTATTGGTCAGTGTGCCGTCCAAATCGAGCACAATCATTTTATACTTCATATAGTTTGAATATTTTTTCCTTTGTAATCTCCCTTGTGGGTGACGACTCATCATTGTCAAGTAATATTAATCTATTTGCAAAGGTAAGGCTTTTTATGGATTAAAGACAGCGTTTTTGATTGATATAAAAACAATAAGTTTTTAAAAAGTGCAAGGTAGATACAATAAATCGTGAACGTTTACGTTTGTATGGAGAATTAACCGCTTTCAAAGGCGTTTTTAAACTAAAAAGAATAATATTAATTAATTGTAGAGAGTTATGAAGAAGTATTTAGCCGAGATGATTGGCACAATGGTATTAGTCCTCATGGGATGTGGTGCAGCAGTATCTTTGGGTTGTGATCCAGTTAACAATCAGGCTGCAGTAGTTGGTACAGCAATGGCATTTGGTCTTTCTGTCGTAGCAATGGCTTACGCTATTGGTGGTATCTCTGGTTGCCACATCAACCCAGCAATTACACTCGGTGTATTCTTGAGCGGTCGTATGAGTGCAAAGGATTGTGCAATGTACATGTTGTTCCAGTTTATTGGTGGCTTGATTGGCGCAGCTTTGTTGTTCCTTCTTGTAACCAATGCAGGTAGCGGTTTTGCTGCTGCAGGTGCTGGTTTAGGTGCAAATGGTTTGCAAGATGGTATTAGTGTAGCAAGTGGTTTGCTCGCAGAGATTATCTTTACTTGTGTGTTTGTACTCGTTGTATTGGGTGCAACTTCAAAGACTAACGGCGTAACTGGTAAGTTCGGAGGTTTGGCAATCGGCTTGTCACTTATACTTGTTCACCTTGTATGTATCCGTTATACAGGTACATCTGTAAACCCAGCACGTTCATTTGGTCCTGCTATCTTCGCACAGCTTGCAGGCGGTCCTACAACAGCATTGAGCAATCTTTGGATCTTTATCGTAGGCCCATTTGCTGGTGGTGCACTCGCATCAGTAATCTGGCGTGTTATTGAACCAGCTGAGAAGTAATTAACTTATCAGATAAATGTTTGGTTAGGCTTATTAGGCAGTTGTGTCTAATAAGCCTAATTGTCTTTTATTCCAAAAACTATTGTCTTTTATTACGGATTTTAACACTTTCGGTTTATTAAATGTGTGGTATGTTTTGGCTATCAGAAAATAAAACCGTACTTTTGCATGTGTAAATAGGTATAGACTTATTAATTTTAAAAGATTATAAAAATTATGGCAGTAGATTACAAGAAATTAGGTCTCGTGAACACACGTGATATGTTCAAGAGAGCAATCAAAGGCGGTTATGCTATTCCAGCATTCAACTTTAATAACCTCGAGCAGCTTCAGGCTATCATCAAGGCTTCTTCTGATTTGAGATCACCAGTTATCCTTCAGGTTTCTAAGGGTGCCCGTAAGTATGCTAACCAGACTCTTCTCCGTTACCTCGCAGAGGGTGCAGTAGAGTATGCTAAGGAGTTGGGTTGCCACCATCCAGAGATTGCACTTCACCTTGATCATGGTGATAGTTTCGAGACTTGCAAGAGCTGTGTAGACTTCGGTTTCTCTTCTGTAATGATCGACGGTTCTTCTCTTCCATATGAGGAGAATATCGCTTTGACAAAAGAAGCGTTGTTGAGTATGCTCACCAGTTCGACGTAACAGCTTGAGGCTGAGCTCGGTGTACTTGCTGGTGTTGAGGATGACGTTGTAGCTGAGGTTTCTCACTATACAAAGCCAGAGGAGGTTGTTGATTTCGCTACTCGTACAGGTTGCGACTCATTGGCTATCTCTATCGGTACTTCTCATGGTGCTTACAAGTTCACTCCAGAGCAGTGTACACGTGACCCAAAGACTGGTCGTCTTGTTCCTCCTCCATTGGCATTCGATGTTCTTGCAGCTATCGAGAAGCAGCTCCCAGGTTTCCCAATCGTTCTCCACGGTTCTTCTTCAGTTCCTCAGGAGTATGTTGATATTATCAACGAGCATGGTGGTAAGATGCCAAACGCTGTAGGTATCCCAGAGGAGCAGCTCCGTCAGGCAGCTAAGAGTGCTGTTTGTAAGATTAACATCGACTCTGACTCTCGTCTTGCATTCACCGCAGGTGTTCGCCAGACATTTGATGAGCACCCAGAGTACTCGATCCACGTCAGTATTGTGGTAAAGCTCGTGAGTACATGGAGGATCTTTACAAGCACAAGATTACAGACGTTCTTGGTTCTGAGAACAAGCTTGCTAACCTCGACTAATCATTTGTTGAGGTCGGCTTGACTAAATAAAACATTAGCGGCAGCTTCCTTTTGGGAACTGCCGCTTTTCTTTTGTGCCGCTTTCTACGAGGCATTGCCTCGTAGGTTGGGACAGTGAACAAGCAACAACCCCGCATGGAAAGAACCATGCGGGGCTGTTGCTTATACTTGGAAGGCTTTATTACCTATCGACAATAGCTGGAATGGGAAGACTTTATCAATCGTCTAAAAGTTTGAAGGCTTTAGGGAGATAGTTGATAATGTCTCCTGCAACAAGGCTTTCTTTGCCTAATTCTTTCGCTGCTAAGTCTCCAGCAAGACCATGGAGATACATTCCCACCATACAAGCATTCTGCTGGTGGTAACCACGAGCAAGGAGGGCTGTGATGATACCAGTGAGTACATCACCACTACCAGCTGTTGCCATGCCACTGTTACCAGTCGAGTTAAAGATGACGTTGCCATTAGGTAGGCAGAGTGCACTGTTATGTCCCTTAAGGATGATATAAGCCTGTAAAGACTTTGCTAACTCGCGTGTACGATGGAGACGCTCATAGTCAGCATTAGCAGGAGAGCCTGTAAGACGGTCGAGTTCCTTTGCGTGAGGCGTCATAATGATTCCCTTTGGTAGTTGTTGCATCCATGCACGATGGCTTGCAAGAATATTCAAGGTATCAGCATCGGCAACAATAGGACATTGTGCGCGTCTTATCTGGGCTATCATCGCAATGGCAGTAGGCTCCTGTCTGCCTAATCCTGGACCTATTGCAAGTGCGTCGAAATCATCTGTATCAACTGCTTCGGTAAAGGCAGTCTCCTCATGGTCCATTTGTAAGATAGCTTCTGGAACAGATATCTGCATGATATCGTAGTTCTTTTTAGGAGTATGCACCGTAACCTTACCCACACCGCTACGTAGACAGGCACGAGTTGCAAGGATAGCTGCTCCCGACATACCGTAACTACCTGCGATGATAAGTGCATTGCCCATATCACCTTTGTGTGAGAAGTCATCACGATGGAGTAAACGCGAACGAATGTCGTTCTCTTCTAATAGGTAATATTGTGCTTCTGTCTTCTGAATAAACTCCTGATTCAGACGGATATCAAGTACCTTTAGCCTACCAATAAACTGCTGTGCATCAGCGAAAAGGAAGGATAATTTGCGTTCGTGGAGGGTTAATGTGAGGGTAGCGTGAATGATATTTGCACGTACGTTATAGGTGTTGTCCTCCGCCATCAAACCAGATGGAACGTCAATACTCACAATCTTTGCAGGACTTTGATTGATATATTTCACCAAAGAGGCAAAACCACCAGCCAATGGCTTGTTGAGTCCAGAGCCAAACAAACCATCAATCACCAATGTGTCAGCGGTTAATTCAGGTGGGTCAAACTTCGCAGTGATTTCTGTAAAATCCTTTGCATGCTTGCTGTCGAGCAAACGTTGGCGGTTTGTTACACAGTCTTCTGATAGATGATTGGTGATATTGAAGAGGTAAGTACTTACCTTGTATCCCTCATTTATCAGCAAACGTGCCACAGCAAGGGCATCACCACCATTGTTACCAGGTCCTGCAAAGACAACAATTGGCGTATGTGTCGACCACTCCTCAGTGATAGCACGAGTAATGGCTTTTGCTGCACGTTCCATCAAATCAATCGACTTGATTGGTTCGTGTTCTATAGTGTATCTGTCCAGTTCGTGAATCTGGGCACTTGTAAATATCTTCATAACGATGGCAAATTTACAAAATAAATGCGGATAGTTTGGTATTATTTTCGTAATTTTGCGCTAAATTATAAATAATGAAGAATGAGTCGAGTAACAATTAAGGACAAAACGTTTGAGACTTCTATTCCTGAAGCCGAGATTTTGGAAAGAGTAAAGCTGGTAGCTGATCGTATAAACAAGGATTTGAAGGTAAGACTCCGCTCTTTCTTGCGGTGTTGAACGGTTCGTTCATGTATGCCTCTGACTTGATGAAGCATATCACTATCCCATGTGAGATATCTTTTGTTAAGTTGGCTTCTTACCAAGGTGTTACCTCAACGGGTACGATTAAGGAGATTATCGGTTTGAACGAAGATATCCGTGGTAGAGAAGTTATCATTGTAGAGGATATTGTTGATACAGGTGCAACTATGAACCGTATGCTCGAAACGCTCGGTACACGCGAGCCTGCTGGTCTGCATATTACAACCTTACTGTTGAAGCCTGGTAAGCTTACTGTTCCTTTGAACATCGAGTATGCAGCAATGGAGATACCAAATGACTTCATTGTTGGCTATGGACTTGACTATGACCAGCAGGGTCGTAACTTGAGAGATATTTATACTTTAGTACAAGAATAATGAAGAATATTGTAATTTTTGGTGCGCCAGGTGCTGGTAAAGGTACTCAGAGCGACAAGATGATTGAGAAGTATGGCTTCGGTCATATCTCAACAGGTGACGTACTTCGTAATGAAATTAAGAATGGTACAGAGCTTGGTAAGACTGCAAAAGGATACATTGACAATGGTCAGCTCATTCCTGATGAGTTGATGATTGATATTCTTGCAAGCGTATACGATAGCTTTGGCAAGGAACATAAGGGTGTTATCTTCGATGGTTTCCCACGTACAATCCCACAAGCAGAGGCTTTGAAGAAGATGTTGGCTGAGCGTGGTCACAATGTGGCAGCTATGGTTGAACTCTTTGTGCCAGAGGATGAGTTGATGAAGCGTCTGCTTCTCCGTGGACAGCAGAGCGGTCGTTCTGATGACAACGAGGAAACAATCAAGAAGCGCCTCAATGTTTACAACAACCAGACTTCTCCATTAATTGATTGGTATAAGGGTGAGAATATTCACCACCATGTTGAGGGTCTTGGTACTCGTAGAAGAGATTTTTTTGCACGTATTGAGTCTGTTATTGACGCTCTGTAGACCTTTGACCTTTGAGGTTTGAACTTTGAACTTTATGATTTGTACCAGTATGTTGGAGAAAAAAATCGTAGAGAATGATATCTATATCTTATCAAAAAGTTTTTGCACTAAGGGTTGTACTGGTTATATAAATGCCTGACAGATGAGCATAAGGAGTATGTCCTATCAAAGCAACTTCTTCGTTCTGGGACGAGTATTGGGGCTAATGTTCATGAAGGAAAGAACGGACAAAGTCGTGCAGACTTCTGTAGTAAGATGAATATCGCTTTGAAAGAAGCAACAGAGTCAAACTATTGGATTGATTTATTAAGGGAAGCAGAATATATTAGCGAGAGTGAGTATAAATCTTTATCAGATGATTGTCATAAGATTCAAGCGATCTTGACAAAAATAGTTAAGGCAACTCGTTCTTCTCTTAATCAATAATATTTCAAGTTACAAGACAAATCATAAAGGTCAAAGTTCAAAATTCAAAAGTTTAAAGATGGAAAGTAATTTTGTTGATTATGTAAAGATATACTGCCGCTCTGGTAAGGGTGGTAGAGGTTCCATGCACCTTCGTCATGTGAAGTATAACCCTAATGGCGGACCAGATGGTGGCGATGGTGGTAAGGGTGGAAGTGTTTACTTGCGTGGTAACCACAATTATTGGACGCTGTTGCACTTGAAGTTTCAACGTCATATCTATGCTGAGCATGGAGGTAATGGCGGTCGTGATAAGTGTCATGGTACAGATGGTAAGGATATTTATATTGATGTTCCTTGTGGTATCGCTGCTCTATGATGCCGAAACTGGCAAGTATGTTTGCGATGTTATGCATGACGGACAGACTGTGTTACTGCTGAAAGGTGGACGTGGTGGATTGGGCAATTTCAGTTCCGTACAGCTACGAATCAGGCTCCACGCTATGCACAACCAGGTGAACCAATGCAGGAGATGACCGTTATTCTTGAGTTGAAGCTGTTAGCTGATGTCGGTTTGGTGGGCTTCCCAAATGCAGGTAAGTCTACTTTGCTGTCTTCTCTCTCAAGTGCAAAGCCAAAGATAGCCAACTATCCTTTCACAACGATGGAACCATCGTTAGGTATTGTCAGCTATCGTGATAACCAAAGTTTCGTTATGGCTGATATTCCTGGTATCATCGAAGGAGCCAGTGAAGCGTAGGGACTCGGCTTGCGTTTCCTCCGTCATATCGAACGAAACTCCCTTCTGCTTTTTTTATGGTGCCAGGAGACACCGACGATATCAAGCGCGAATACGAGGTGTTACTAAACGAGTTGCAGCAGTTTAATCCAGAGATGCTTGACAAACATCGTGTCTTAGCAGTAACGAAAAGCGACCTTCTTGATGATGAACTCATTGAGATGCTGCGTGAAACGTTGCCAACAGACCTTCCTGTTGTCTTCATATCAGCTGTTACAGGACAGGAATTGATGACTTAAAGGATATTCTTTGGAAAGAACTTAATGCAGAAAGTAATAAGCTGCAAAGTATTCTTTCAGAAGATACACTTGTTCATCGTGACAAGGATATGTCGCGTTTTGCTGCCGAGTTAGCGGCTGAGGACGCTGATATTGATGATGTTGAAGAGGTGGGTATAGACGAATTAGATGAGGTAGAAGACCTCGAAGATTTGAATATACGAATGATTAAGCCTGTTCTACATTACTTTAATCTTGCCGACGAGGTAGTCAGCTTTAGCACTACCCGTCATGGTGGAGTTAGCAAGGGAAAGCTTGCTACACTCAACATCAACCCTCATCGGGGTGATAAACCATCTGCTGTAGCCGAGAATTTACAGGCTGTAGCAGCAGAGATTGGTGTTCAGGCGGATAAGGTTATCCGTCTACATCAGATACATGAGACACATTGTCTGACCGTGACGGATGCTTTTTTAAATCTTTCAGCTGCGGAACAGTACGAGATGGAAGAAGGGAAAGATGCTGTCGTTACCGATTGTCGTAACGTCTGCATCGGTGTTCATACTGCTGATTGTGTTCCTGTTCTTTTTTATGATCCTGTTCATCATGCCATTGGTGCAGCCCATGCTGGTTGGCGTGGTACGGTGCAACGTATCGCACAGCACACACTTCGCAAGATGACAGAACTATATGGTACTGACCCAAAAGAACTCAAGGCGGTTGTTGGTCCTTGTATTTCGCTGAAGAACTTTGAGGTAGGTCAGGAGGTTTATGATGCTTTTTCGGCTGCAGGTTTTCCTATGGAGCGCATTGCACGTATGTATGAGAAATGGCATATTGACCTTCCGCTCTGCAATCAACTTCAATTAGAAGAACTTGGTGTGCCAATAGCTAATATTCTTCAGTCTGGTATTTGCACCTATGATAATGCTTCCGACTTCTTCTCAGCACGTATTCTTAAAGAAGGATTCGGCACTATCTATACAGGTATTGTTCTGAAATAAATCTCCATTTTCTGGTCTTTACGGAATTATTTTCACGTAAATAAATATTTCTTGTCGTGAAAATAAATATTTCTTTCATGAAGATAAATCTTTTTTTCATGAATATAATTCGCACAAGTCTTTCTTTTACAATGATTTTATACCTTCTATTTGGAAGGTAATAAGATGAAGAAAAGAGATTGAAAAGCATGTTTTTATCAATAATTTAGTATCTTTGCTGTCTTCGAAGGTGTTTATTCCGTGCAAAGATATTTATTGTGTAGTATGAAGAAAATCCTGTTTTTCCTTTCAATATGTATGCTGTTGGTGGCTTGTACAGACAAGCGACAGGAGCAGATAGCGAAGGTTCTCTTTTTGTTGAATAGAACTGGAACATACCATGAAATGCAAAATACTAATGGTAGACAGTATTATCTGAATGTAGATAGTCTGTTGGATTGTATTGATACGACTTATATTAAAACATGCAAAGGACCAAGAGCTTTTCCTGTGGTGCAGTCTTTATTAGATTCATTATGTACTACGAAAGAACTTTGCGAACTTACTAACAGGAGTTATTCTGTGGGTGTTCGACTTGCAGCTACAGATGCTTTGATACGTCGAAAGTATGCACACTTAGAGGAAATATTACTCTCGAATTATACTGATACGACGAAGATTTATGTGCGTTCAGATGATGTAATAGAAGAGGAGTATGCTGGTAGTGTGTTCTTACGTAATGTTCAGTCATGCAGAGAAAAGACGGTTATTAGTAAGGAAGATTCATTGCGTAATGACTCTTTAGCACTCTATACACCCGGATTGTCCAAATATCAATATACAAAGAAACTTTTATTGAGACTTCCACCGAAGGAAAGCTATTACGCAAGGATAAAGGAAATCGTTCTTAAAGAACGAACCTATCAGGCATTGAAAGCTTTAGCTTCCTATCGTAGAGAGGAGGATAAATCTATCTTATTGGATGCTTTGTCACATTATGATAATGAGAATGAAGATGTTGGTTGGGAAGATGATGAAACCGATAATGCCTTGTTGGCAGTTACGGTTTGGGCTTGTCAAGATTTCATTCCTTTGCTGATGCGCATCCGAGACTATGAAATAAAGAAACATGATGGTAGTATGCTACCTCGTAGCAAATACTTATTTGAGGCAGTAATGGCTTATAATAATCAGTGGGCATACAACTTTATTGACGCAACGCTTGCCTTGTCTTCAAAAAAGAAAGACCGTGAATATAGCTCTGATATAACGATGGCAACAATCTTTCATTCGGCTATGTTGTCTCATTATAATCCTCGTTTTTCCAGCTTATTAAGGAAGTATCCTGGTGAAGACTTTGGTGATGGCTATGAGTAAATAGCCGTATCATCAAAAACAAACGCCCTCGTTTCTCCAAATTCCTTCGATAGGGGCGGACAAATGAGGGCGTTCGTTGCTTTATTTACTTGTGTCGGTTGGCACGTTGCTGACGGTATTTAGCCTTCTGCTTTGCACTGCCAGAGCCGTGTGCACCTGTAATATACTTCTTTTTCTTGGCTTTGGTTTTCACCTTGCCATCATCGGTTTTGGGTTTCGAGGCACCTCGAAAGACCATTCCGGTTTCAATAATATCGTCAATATCACTCATATACAATCTTTTTAATGATGGAATAAACGAACGCCAGTAAATGCCATTGCGATGTTGTATTTGTCACAAGTGTCAATAACATGGTCGTCACGAATACTTCCACCAGCCTGTGCTATATATTCTACACCACTCTTATGCGCACGCTCAATGTTGTCGCCAAATGGGAAGAATGCATCAGAACCGAGTGCAACACCTGTGTTCTTAGCAATCCAGTCCTTACGTTCCTCACGTGTCAGAGGCTCTGGGCATTCTGTGAAGAACTGCTGCCATACACCATCCTGCAGTACATCTTCATACTCATCAGAGATGTAGATATTGATTGTGTTATCTCGATCGGCACGGCGAATACCCTTCTTAAATGGAAGATTCATAACCTTTGGACACTGGCGCAACCACCATTCGTCAGCCTTACTACCAGCTAAGCGAGTGCAGTGGATACGACTCTGCTGTCCAGCACCAATACCGATAGCCTGTCCGTCCTTCACATAGCAAACAGAGTTACTCTGTGTATACTTCAACGTAATCAACGAAATGATGAGATCACGCTTAGCATCCTCAGTGAATGTCTTGTTCTTTGTAGGGATGTTCTCGAAGAGTGCGGGATCATCAAGCTTCACTTCGTTGCGGCCCTGTTCAAATGTAATGCCGAAAACTTGCTTCTTCTCTATAGGAGCAGGCACATAGTTAGGGTCAATCTTAATGACATTGTATGCACCCTTACGCTTATCCTTCAGAATTTCTAAAGCCTCTGGAGTATAGTCAGGTGCGATAACACCATCGCTAACTTCACGCTTAATCAGCAACGCTGTCTCCTTATCGCAGGTGTCACTGAGCGCACAGAAGTCGCCATAAGAACACATACGGTCGGCTCCGCGAGCACGTGCATAGGCGCTGGCAAGCGGTGTAAGCTCGAAGTCAACATCATCGACGAAGTAAATCTTCTTGAGAGTATCACTCAAAGGGAGACCCACTGCAGCACCAGCTGGGCTGACATGCTGAACGATGCAGCTGCAGGCAGACCAGTAGCGGCCTTCAACTCTTTAACGAGTTGCCAGCTGTTGAGCGCATCAAGAAAGTTAATGTAGCCGGGACGACCACTGAGAACTGTGATTGGGAGTTCGCCTTCCTCCATATAGATACGTGAAGGCTTTTGGTTCGGATTGCATCCGTACTTAAGAGCTAATTCTTTCATATAACTTATGTGGTATATGTAAATTGGTAGTGCAAAAGATAAGGAAAAAAATAATGGAATACGCTGTTATGCTTGTCGATTTTAAGTAAATTAGGCATGTTGGTTTGTTTCTTTTGAAGAAAATCAGTACTTTTACACTCGAAAAGAAAACAATCTTTGGAGCGGGAGGGCTATCCAGCGCAGGTTGAATACCCTCTGTCTCCTCTAATCCCTTTTAAATTACTTAAAGATATGCAAGCATTACACACAGACAAGGCACCTGCTGCAGTAGGTCCTCATACCAGGCTATTGAAGCCAATGGTTTTATTTTTCGCATCTGGTTCACTTCCCTATTGACCCAGCTACCAATGCTTTTTGTTGAGGGTGGTGTGAAGGAACAAACTCGCCAGTCGCTCACTAACGTATGCAACGTGTTGGCTTCTGCAGGTGTAGACCTGTCTCATGTTGTTAAGACAACGTGATTCCTTTCTGATATGGAGAACTTCGCTGCGATGAATGAAGTTTATGCCGAGTTCTTCAAGGAACCTTATCCAGCACGTTCTGCATTCGCTGTAAAGGCTTTGCCAAAGGGTGCGCTTGTTGAGATTGAGTGCATTGCTGTGAAGTAAGTTGGTTTGATTTGCCTAATAGCATACGCTTTCAATACTGCTATTAGGTTGAAATGACGAAATATAAGCGTCCTTTTGTAATGGGTAGTATTCTATTTCTATCCTTATAAAAGGACGCTTGTTATTTTTGTTTTGTATTCAAATATGCATCGTTTCATTGCTTTTCTGTCTTTGTGCGGATGGTCCGCACGTGTGGTGTTGATGCTTCGCACATAGGGTGCTAACGCTTCGCACATGATGTGCGAAGCACTAAATGTTGTGTGATAGGCTGGTTATAAGAGGATAGAAAGTGGTAAATGAGATGCTATGTTACCCTGAATAATGTTTATTTGATTATGGTTTTGCTTATCCATAACTGATACGTTATTTTCTATTTCAAAGTATTGGTGTCCGATAAAACTTTTAGGGGTTTATCTGTGTTAGATAAAATAGACTTAAACTTATGATTTCATTAATTTATCAGGTTATTATAGGCTTTCCTTGTCAAAATAAGCACATTTTATAATGCTTACAGTTTGAAACTGAAAACCAAGCCCCTGGATAAGTAAAACAGCTGCAACACCGTTGGGTAAAGAGATGCAGAACTTTCAGTTTATTTTTATCGGACAGCAATAATTTCAAAGCGATTTTATATAGTGTAGTACGTAATTTATATTTACACTCCTTGTTTACAAGTTTAATTAACATATTTAACTTTAAGAAAAGTCGTTGAATATTACTTAATTACTTATTCTTTTATTACTTTTGTATCACGTTAGTATATATAGTGAAGAATGAGAAATGAAAAAGAAGCTTAGAACCATTATTGAGGAGCTTGGTCAAAAGGCAAATATCCGCAGAGAACTGGCTTCTGACTTGGAAAGATTGTCCAGTAGGTTAGCACTTTATCACATTCACTTGGAATCGGCTTCATTGAAGAAAATTATTGGCTATTTCAAGGGGAAAGAAAAACCTTCTAAAAAGACTTTAGACAGGCTGGCTCTCTTTGCTGGTTTCCAGAATTGGAAAGACTTAAATGCGGCTTTGCATGGTGAAAATGATGCAAAGTTGAATTACGAAGATTAATTGCTCTGTAGAGAGATTGAGTAAGGGGAATTTTCTGAAAGGTTATCTCTGAAGGATTGTAGGGACATATGATGTGTTTATCTGTTAGCGATACCTATCACAAGATAAGCAAAGCATGGGTCCCTACATTATTTATATGTGTTTTTACGGTGAGAAGTTTTTATCTTTACACTCAAAAAACTGATAAGAAGGCATTTTAGATGACATAATATAATAACTCTTTCTCTCTTCTTTCGTTAGCTTTATCAATAATGAATGTCTAATAATCCTTATTAATAGGTAATAAAAAGCCCGAAACCAATAGTTTCGGACTTTTATTTTCTTGGATTTCAAGGGCTTACTTCTCTGCAACAACAGCTCTCTTCTCCTTGATGCGTGCAGCCTTACCTGTGAGTTCACGGAGGTAGTAGAGTTTCGCACGACGAACCTTACCGCGCTTGTTCACCTCGATAGAATCGATGTTTGGTGACTCGATTGGGAAGATACGCTCAACACCAATGGTGCCTGACATCTTACGAACCGTGAAACGCTTCTTCTCACCATGACCAGAAATCTTGATAACTACGCCACGTGAGAGCTGAATACGATGCTTTGTTACCCTCGACGATTTTGTAAGCGACAGTGATAGTGTCACCAGCCTTGAACTCTGGGAACTGCTTTGCCGTTGCAAATGCTTCTTCAGCAACTTTAATTAAATCCATTTTTTTCTATTAATTAAATATTGTTTGTCGTTCCAACGTAACGTAATCCATGACTCTTCCACGATCAGCGGTTACGCCGAAAAGCGGTGCAAAGTTACTACTTTTTCAATGAAATAACAAAGTAATTGTTAGCTTTTTTTAATGCTTATTTGTTGCAAGCACCTTGGCTATTTCTTTTCTTAGCCTTTGCCATTTGCTTTTGGAAAGCATCAGATGATTGTACGGCAGCAAAGCCTACACTTGCGCAAAAGACGGCCTGCATCAACATCGCTCTGATAGTGATAACCACAGATCACTCGGCTCTGACCATACTCATAAGCATGCTTCATAATCTCGTTGCCACGTGATGGATTCAGCGCTGTCAAAGTCAATCCGAATATCCAACCGCGACAGGTATGACCTGAAGGATAAGAGCCGTTGTTAATCAACTCTGCCTCAAACCGTGGTTGAAGTGTATGCTCATGGAATTGTGCAAACGGACGTTTACGCATATATTTCGCTTTTAGCACTACTAACAGCGTGGTTGCCATCAATACCTATCATGCACATGAGTTTGTAGGTCTCTGGTGTCTTTTCTGGTGTGATAAGCAAACCAAAAGATGGAGCAAAGCCTACGAGAACAGAATCAACATCGAAGTTGGCGTCGAACTTAGCCTGTGCAGCACGTTCTTTGTCCTCTCTCATCTTTCGACCCCACCAATACTGACGGAAGTCATAATCAAATTGATAAGATGCTGTGTCAGGTGGAGCTGGGAGGTAGATACCTGCATCTGGCATAGCTGCTTCTGGTATGAACGATGCTTTTTTTGTAATCCTGCGCATTGACAAATCATGCCTACAAAGAGCATAACTATGCTAACGAACAAACTCTTTTTCATAATAATAAATGTTTTGTTGAATTAATTGATATGTATTGCAAAAGTAAGTAATTATGTGTTTCTGTCAAAGGTTTAATGACTTTTTAATAGTTGCATTCTGCGTTAGTGGTCTTTTAGTAGGGTTGCAACTATTGGCATCCTGATGTATAAATGCCTGACAGTGTGCCTCTCATGTAGTAATGAAGGGTTATCTATACGTTGGTAGTAAATAGGGTGTGAAGAGATAAATAAGGTTTTTGAGAAGTAAGAGAATGGTTCTTCCGTTAAATGTGTGGACACTTTTCGTATTGCGTAAACGGATGAATCGAAGTTACTCATTAAACAAAAACATGGCTAAAACAGTCATCTATCTGTTCTATTATCATTCTCTGACATTGAAAACTATTTCATTTAAGACTTTGAAAACCTGTAGACAAGATTTTGAAAAATCATTACATAATTTCGGGTAAAACATTTATAAAGGGCGGCAAAAACATATATGAGAATCAGATTTGCAATCAAAAGAGAATCAGGTAGTTACCAAGTAGTAGAATAAAAGGTGCTTAATTGGACTTCAAAAGGGCGTTAGTAAGGGGCTTAAAGGGCACCTTTTGCAAGTCAATTAGGCGTCTTTTAGAACCCAAAAGAGTATGTATTAGTTTTGAACCGTACGAAAATAATTTACAAACTTCAATTTATAAGGGAATAAGTTGTTGTATAAGATGGATAGAGATCGCATCTAATTACATTTGTCATGTCATTTACCCCTATTTGTAAAACCATTTAATTGAGGGTAATTATACCGGTGTTGGGTGATGGCTGTTGGGTGTTGAGTCTTTATAAAACAATCTTATTGGATGAAAGCATACCATGTATGTGGATTATTCTCATTCCAATAACAATCTACACTTTTAACGGAAGAACTAAAAGAAAAGCAGGGAAGCGGTAGAATACTTGTTGTATTCCGTCTTCCCTGCTTATAGTTTATGATATACTTTAGGCTGCTTCTGTATTTAGAAGGGTATCTTATATAATTATAAGAGGTAAACTTTACCTAACTTTACCTTGTTATATAATGTCCTTTTAGTACCTGAGAATAAGTATATCGAGTGTTTGAACATTAATACTTGAACACTGCAGTGAGTGTTATCTTGCGTCCATCAGCATGTGCATACTCTGCATTACGTGCCATCATCATAGATGCTGGTGTGTAATAAGTGTAGTTCAATAAGTTGGATACAGCCAAACTTAAGTCGCAAACCTTCATCTTTACGCCTGCAGTAAGGTTTAGTAAGTTGATACGATTTACGATACCTTTCACCCTCCTTATATACTCCTGAAGCATTAGGAGTAAATCTGTCACGCTTACCGGTGTGCATGTATTGCAGTTGGAGATAGGTGTTCTTGACAGGAGCATAGTTGACATACATTGCCAACTTAGCGGCTGGGATGGAAATGTTTGACATGTATGTGTCCCAATCACCAGTAGCTGATTTGAGCTTACCTTCGAACCATGAGAAGTTAGCACCAGCCTTTAAGTTACGGAGAATTTGTGCATCTGCACTCAATTCAACGCCATACACCTTCTGTGGAGTACGGTTTACTACCCAGAAACCATTCTCTATCTTGAGGTCACTTCCAAGCTTAGAATAGGTGTAGAAAACAGATCCATTCAACTGCAGCCAATGATTAATATCAGAGTAAACGCCCACCTCGTAGTTGTTTGTCTTTACTGGTTCTGTTGATATCTTAGAGAGTACATCAGCCTTGGCAGCACGTAATGTACGTCCTAAATCAAAGATAGAGAAGCCCTGAGAGTAGGCTACGAAGGGTTGAAATGCGCGATATTTGTTATAGGAAACACCAACGTTAAAAGACATATTGTTGTACTTTAGCTTTCCACCCTTGACTTGTACCTGTGGGTCGGAGAGCTTATTGCGTAATACATCGTAGTCTGGTACGTTTACATTAATGAAGTCGTAACGTCCTCCTAATTTGAGGTTTAGGTGTTCCCAAAGTGTGGTCTTCACTTGGATAAAGGGTGCATGATTGTTACTTGTTAACCATGGTACCCAATATCTACCATCTACCAATGGTTGAGATGTCTTGTTGTAGAGATAGTCATAACCGTATGCTAAATGTGCAAAGCATTCTCTGAGAATATAAGTCGAGTATTAAACTGGGTGCGAAAACCAAACTTACGGTCTTTAACAGCCGACTGTCCGCTTGTTTCTTCCCATCTTGGCTGTGCTGGGTTAGCCTTACGGAAGTCGAAGATAGTATATATTCCCGAACCATAAACAGATGCTTCTAAGTCGGTATGTTTGAATATATCCTTTGATGTAAACTTAAGGTAAGCATTGTGATTATATCTTGTTCCCTCGTCAACAGCCTGTGGGTCCTTGCTGCCAATGATACCAATAGAAGGACTTTGGAGGTATTTTCCACCGAAAGGAATCAATTTCGTATCTTGCAAACTACGATAGAAATTATACATTAACTCGATTCTGTTCTTTGGAGATAGGGAATAACCGAGGTTAACAAGTACGTTTGTTGTATAGGTATCACCGAGTCCGTAGCGTGGAGAGATAAACTTTCCATCACCATCAATAGCACTACCTGTACGTCCGAAAGCCCCATTTACGAGATAATCAAACTGTCCCAACCGACCATAAACTTGCTGGTTGATGCGATAACCTTGCCCTTTCCCGTGACGGAAGAAGTTATAAGTTGAACCCGAGAGAGTCGTCTCTCCAGCTACAGATCTGTTGGTGGTATTCTTCTTAGTTATGATGTTTATCAATCCTCCGATAGCACCATTACCATAGAGAGCAGTAGATCCTTTTACCACTTCTATATGGTCGATAGCAGCGATATCGATGGTTCGGATATCACGGTCTGTTGAACGTAAAGGAGTTGACTGAGGTATACCATCAATCAAAATGAGTGCACTTCTTCCACGAAGTGATTGTGCACGCGAGCTTGTGGTATTACTTGATAGAGCCATACCAGGCGTGAGCATGCCCAAGAGATGGGTGATATCAGGAGCCGATTTGCTCATTTCTGCTATTTGCTTTTGGTCAATAATCGTAACTGTAGCAGCCGCATTTGCTTTATTTCAGGCATACGTGTGGTACTGATAGTTACTTCTTCGAGATGTAATGTGGAGTCTTTAATCTCTTCTGATTGTGCATTACAAGGGATATTTGTAATTGCAAGCATTGCGAGAGATAGATAAATTGTTTCTTTCTTCATATAATACAATCCTATGAGTGTTAATAAACGTCTGCAAAAGTATTAATATTCTTTATGATATGCAATACCTAAAATGAGGTATATGTAGTTCTATGCACTTTGTTTTTGAACGTGTTTTTCACTTTGGCAGTATATCTTTAATAATGCGACAAGCATTTGATTCGTTTTTTTTTCTTACTTTTGCATTATCTTTTTGAACGTTGTCGGCTTGTGATGTAACCTATACATAACAGGATGAGCGACGTTCGAAGTTAGTCAAAGTAGGGCTATTTCCTACTCTGATAAATAGTTATGAGAACTATAAAAGTCATTATATATGTATAAAAAAACGGTTTATCTGTCTGGATTAACAGCATTACTGGCGTTGACGGGCTGTGCTTCTCATTATGAGTTAGCAGGCATTCAGCGTACACGTGTGCTGGTTGATAATCGATATGATGCTACTTCCTGACGCTGGGGCAGCAAAGTTTATGGAACCATTTAAGCACAAGGTTGACTCGGTGATGGGACCTGTTGTGGGAGAGGTTGACCACGATATGGTGGCACACCGCCCAGAGAGCGATCTTTCTAATCTGTTGGCAGACATCATGGTGTGGGCTGCACGTGATTATAATGAGAAGGTTGACTTTGGTGTTTACAATATGGGTGGTATCCGTGCAGCCCTTTCTAAGGGTAAGATTACCTTTGGTGACGTGTTGGATATCGCACCTTTCGAGAATAAAATTTGCTTCGTAACACTTTCTGGTGAGAAACTTTTAGAGCTATTCTCACAGATGGCTCATACCGTGGTGAGGCTGTTAGCCATGGAGTAGAACTTGTTTTCACACGCGACCATAAGCTTAAATCTGCTCGTTTGCATGGTAAGGAGATTGATCCAAAAGCAAGTTATCGTATTGCTACGCTCGATTACTTAGCACAGGGAAATGATAAGATGGAGGCGTTTAAGTTCGCAACAAGTGTTGTTTCACCACAAGAAAGCAGTAACAACACACGTTTTTATTATTATGAACTATTTCAAGGAGCAGACAGCTCAAGGTAAGGTGGTTAATGCTCACACAGAAGCGACGTATCCGTGTGGAATAAATATTTAAGGAGTTAGGAAAATGAAAAGAAATATATTATTGATAATGTTCTGTTTCATGGCTGTTGTAGGTTTTGGACAGGACAAGAAACTGACAATCCTCCATACAAACGATACACATAGTCAGATTTATCCGCTAAATCCTAATCTTGCTGATACGATGAAGCGCTGATCGTGGTGGTTTTTGTGCGTCGTATTGCAATGCTTAAAGAGGAGCGTGCAAAGAACCCTGACTTGCTACTCTTCGATAGTGGCGACTTCGCAAGGCTCACCTTATTACACAATGTTCAAGGGTGATGTTGAAGTGGGACTGATGAATCAGATGCACTATGACGCTGCTACGATTGGTAATCATGAATTTGACTTTGGTTTGGATAATATGGTGCGCCTCTTTAGAAGCGCAAACTTCCCAATCGTTTGTGCAAACTATGATTTTTAAAGGAACTGAATTAGCAAAGTTGGTTAGTTTATACATCATTTTTGAAGCGTAACGGACTGAAGATTGGTGTCTTTGGTCTTGCTCCAAAAATTGGATGGTTTGGTAGTGAAAGCTAACTATGGTCCAATTGTTTATAACGACCCTGTCGCTTGTGCACAGAAGGTTATCAACGAATTAAAGGCAAAGAAGTGCGACCTTATTATCTGTATTTCTCACCTTGGTTGGAACATAGAAGGGGTCAGTGATGAGGAGGTTATCGCAGGAACTCGTGGTCTTGACCTTGTATTAGGCGGTCACTCACATACCTATCTTACAAAGTTAGAGTACGTGAAAGACCTTGACGGCAAGATGGTTGGCGAAGATCAGAATGGTAAGCATGCTATTTACGTAGGTAAGTTGGTGCTTGATATGAAGAAGAAAAAGTAGGTCTTTCGTTCGATAGACTTATATAGAATAATGTGGGCTGCATCAATATGATTGTCAGTAGCAATTTTATTGATGCAGCCCACGGTCTTTTATACTTTCTAAAACGTTATTGAAAGTTTATCATTAAGCGAATACATTGCTAAAACCGTCCACTGTCTATTCTATTATCATCTTTCGACACAGAAAACCCCTTCTTTTAATATGTTGAAAATTACGCAAATAAGGATTTGAAAAATCATTACATAAATTCAAATAAAACTTCCATAAATAAGGGAGAAAATACGTATTAAGAACAAGTTTGCAACCAACAGAAAATCAATTAGTTATAAAATGGTATAAGAAAAGGTGCTTAATTAGACTTTAAAAGGGCGTTAGTAAGAGGCTTAAAGGGCACCTTTTGCAAGTCAATTAGGCGTCTTTTAGAAGCCAAAAGAGCATATATTAGATTTGAGTTGTACGAAAATAGTTTACAAATAGCGTTTGATAAGGGGACAAGTTGTTTGTTGAAGCTGTCATCGTATCTATTTGCATTTTGTTTTATGCATGGTATTAATTTGATGTAATCAATCTCGTTTATTTACAAGAACCAATCCCAATAGTAGCAGTTACGATTATTCAGCTACTATTGGACATTGATTACGATGTAAAAAGCTATAGTCTAATAGCGTTATCGTATTATGAAAGGTGTTTGTGAGCACCTTTATCTTATGTAAATCTTACCAGATTTCTTGTTGTCATTTGCCTTCTTCATCTCATCTTGATGCTTTTGGATGATAGGCTTCAGATACTTCTTTGATTTTGTTGTAATCAGAATTACACCGCCAGTACGTGGATAAAACAACTTGTTGAAGTCACTGTTTTTGATAACATTCATACTAATGATGTCTTTTTGGTCAAGGTTATCGATGTTCTGTACCTCAACTCCATCTACAAGAAACACTGGTATGTTCAGGCTATCTTGCTTCTCTTTAGTTTGTGCACTTATGTTCAAACTTGCTATGAGTGCAACGATTAGGATAATAGACTTTCTCATAATTCCTTTAGTTTATGAACTTTAGATTCTTATTTAGTAAATGAATAATTTTATAAATCTATCTATGCAATTTTGAAGTTCAACTCCAAAATTACATAAAAAAAGGCATGTGTACAAGCGAAAAGTGTGTTTTAATAAAAAAATCTATGCAATTTTGGAGTTCAACTTCAAAATTGCATAGATTCTATTTGCTTTTGATAAGTCTTTCTTCGTTATTAATCTTTTATGCCATATCTGATTGCTTGACACATAAAGGGTTTACTCGAAGTAGAAAGTAAGTGCTATCATCTTTGCTCGTGTTTCGTTAACAGAGTTGGTGTACATGAGCATATTCTTGTCTTGTAGGTTCTTTGCATGACTCTTGTCAAGACTGTTCATAAGACTATACATGAACTTTAACTCTGGACGTAGTTTAAAATAAGGGAGATAGAAATCACAACCGAGTCCCACTTCTACGAAGACATCGCTACGTTTGAGCTTGATATAATCATTGTCTTTACCTGAGAGGTTGAGCATAGGATTCAGTCCTAACATCACGTAAGGGCGATGATTATTAAAGCGAGGAGCGGCTGCAATGAGGTCGAAAGCGCAAGAAATGTATGCCGTTTTGAGTTCTTGCACCTGCTCTGTAGGCTCTCCTTGTGCGTTAAGGTCTGTGATATTACGGAAAGTCAGATGTCGAGTGCCAAAGTACATGGCTGGAGCCATACGCAACTGAAAGGTAGAATTGAGGCGCAACTCACCCAATACACCCACAGTGAATCCAGCATCCCAACGGTCTTGATCGGCTGAAACAATCTTCTGAACTACTCCGTTGCCATCATCAAGGTCGACCATCTGTGGTCCAACATTGTTAAGTTCAAGGTCTTGCAGATGTGTACCAACGAGCACTCCGAAATGAAAATCACGCAGATCCGTATAAGGGCGGTTCTGCACTCTTCGTTCCTGTGCGTGGATTGTAAGCACAGAAGTCAATAGGATGAGGGCTACTAATATTCTTTTCATAATTAATCTTCAAACGTATTTCTACTGGTTTTATTGTCTATATTAATAAAGTTCTCGTCCACCTTTTCTGCCTTCTCATCCTTTTTAGGTAGGGGGTGGAAAGGATATGTTGGTTAAATAGAGGTTAATCTGTTGTTTATAATTGTCTCAAAAAGATATGTAATAGTCTGTTTGTTAATAAGTTGGGATGAAAAAAAGATTTCGTGTTTTTTTATTTTTTTATGCCGTCTAAATATTTGTAATTTTTTTATCAATATGTTTAGGTATTCCAGAAATTATTTCTAACTTTGCATCATCAAATTTAGGTATTGAGCCTATTTGTAATACAAGAACATTATTAACATTATAAATTATTTATATTATGGCTTACGTAATTGGTAATGACTGTATCGCTTGTGGTACATGTATTGATGAATGTCCAGTAGAGGCTATCTCTGAGGGTGATATCTATAAAATTGATGCAGACGCTTGTACTGAGTGTGGTACTTGTGCATCAGTTTGTCCAAGTGAGGCTATCAGCCTTCCCATAAGGTTTTTATAACCTGTTACTGATTAAATTCATAAGGCGAGTCGAAAGGCTCGCTTTTTTGTTGCCTTATTACTACGTTCCTTTCTTATTGTTTATATTGTAAAAATGTGATATTTTCAACGTGAGATGTTACTGATATTTGTTCGATATATTATGCAGTAGTACTATCCTAATATATTCTTAATTAAAAGATAAATTGATTCAGCTTTTAGTCTCAAGAAAGTTGTGGGAATATTATAAAACTATTTATGTAGTTTTAGAATGACGTAAATGAATTAATAGGGTATGTAGAAAATGTTTTTTATTATTTTACCTTTGTGTTATATTTATTTTATTTTCTTGCTTGTTTCTTTGTTTTATTTTTAATTAATTAGTATATTTGCAAGCGATACACCTATCCTAAACCTTATTGGAAGGGTTTGAATGATAGCAGAACTCTACAAAGGGAGGGAAGAGATGCTTGTGAGGAGCTTCTTGATAGGGAATCACATATATGATAAGGCGTTTACTTAACGCATTGTTCTTGATATTTGGAAACTTCGCAATTTTCAATCACAGTTAGGAGTGATGCAATAGTAGATGTTCATGGATGTGTAATTACTGCCTTTTTGTTTACCTATTTCGTATAGGTATACTGTTTGGCTATATACATGTTGATGTGGGCTTCTGCATTGCTGGTCCAGTTACGATGGGAATGAGAAAATCTCCGAGCGCTTAACAATTAACAAGTACAGACTCCCACGCTTTTTCGTATATGTACATCTAGCCTAAACTATTATTCTCTCTATTCTGCGAGTCATTAGGGAGTTAGAAAGATAAATTTATGAGGCTCTTGTATAAAATCTCTACATGCGTATTGTTACTCTAAAATTTAATTGAGATTAATACTACAGAATTTAGCCTTTCGGCAAGTAACTGCATTGTTGATATTTATATGAAGTAATAAACATCGTTGTTGATTCTATTTTAGTGACTATAGGTTTAGTTTAAATTATATTAGATATAAAAAAATAGGTGTGATAAAAGTCTACGGATAGAATTTTGACTGCTGAGATAGACCGTGTTGTACACGAATTATAGTGTTAAAATGTTAGAGAAACTTCTGAATTATAATTAGGTTAAACAATGAAGATAACTATATATCAACCTCAGTATATCCTTGAGTTGGGGCAGCGTTCTAAACAGGAAGATTGTATCTATCCTTTAGAAGGTGAGGCTTCAATATCCGACTATTTATTTCTTGTTTGTGATGGCATGGGTGGACATGAACATGGCGAGATTGCAAGTAGAACAGTGTGTGAGTGTATGAGCAGATATCTGAAAGATAATTCTTCTGCAAGAGATATCTTGCAAGACGAGACTTTGCTAGATGCACTTGAGTATACCTACCAGAAACTTGATGCGAAAGATAGTAATTGTATAAGGAAAATGGGTACAACTCTTACACTTTTATACCTTCATAGAGGTGGTTGTACTGTAGCCTATATAGGTGATAGCAGAGTTTATCATTTACGACCATCATCTCATACATTATTATATAAGAGTCGTGACCATTCTCTTGTATACGACCTTTATCAGGCTGGTGAAATTAGTTTTGAGGAAATGAGGACTTCATCGCTAAAGAATATTATTACTAAAGCAGTTATGCCAGGAGAGGAGAATCGCGTAAAGCCAGATATTGTGCATCTTACAAATATTCAGGCTGATGATTATTTTTATCTCTGCTCTGATGGTATGCTTGAACAGATGGATGATAATGACCTAATTCGTATATTTTCATCGATATGTTCTGATGAAAAGAAATGTCAACAGCTATTATCGTTAACAGCTAACAATAAAGATAATCACTCGGCTTACTTTATTCACATAAAAAGTGTAGAGAATGAAAATATAGATTTAGATAGACAGTTGAGTAATCATGAGAGTATTTCTGATTTTAATACGTTGGGTATCTGGGATATAAAAGAAACTAAAGAGAATAGAACTTCTTTCAATATTATGGAGAGTTTGGAAAAGTATTATGTGCTAAAGTACAAGATGGTTTTTGTGATAGTTACTTTAATTTTAGCCATCATTTCTCTATTTGCATGTGTACTTATCAATAATATAATTGGAGAAAAAAAGAAGATATTAATAAGTATAGATTAGAAAAAGACTTTCTATATTAGTTCTTTATCTTCGTCTATGATTTTTTTCTACCTTTTACAATTAACTAATAACTGAAAGGCTCTATATAGAGGCTATAACCTTAGCCTTATGAATAAAGCCTTACAAGGAAAAGATTTAGCAGAAAATCTATACTATTTGCCAAAGCCCCTGTTTACTAGTATAAAAAGTGTCGTGTTTACAAAAAAGAAATAAGTGTTTAATATAAGTATCACATTAATTTATTAAAAGTGATGAGTTCCCTTTATAAGTATATGAGTCTAAATAATTTAACAAGACTCCTCGATATTATTTGTTATCATCAGTTATACGCTCCTACTATCAAAGAGCTTAATGATGTGAAAGAAGGAAGTATGAAGTTTTCTTCGTCAATAAGCGATGATGATAAAGCCGATGTTAAGAAAAAACTATATAAACAGACTTATATTGTTTGTACAACGGATAAGGGATGTCCATTTGATGGGCATATGTTTGCAATCTATGGGGATAGTCACAAAGGGTGTTGCCTTAAATTTAAAGTTACCTCTAAATTAAAGACTACGAAAGGAGGTATAACTCCATGGATAAAAAAGAAAGTAAAGTATAAGAATGATTTACCTCTGATAAACAAAAATGATAATAATACAATTGCTGATATTCTGACAGTAAAATCACAGCAATGGAGTGATGAATCAGAAATAAGGTATATAAAGACTATTAAGAAGGGACAAGACCGTCCTTTCCTAAAGATAAAATTAGAAGGAGTCTATTTTGGAGTAAATGTGTCAAAAAAAGTTTTTAGAATATACTCTACATTTATAAAAGCATTTGCTGAATTTCAAAAAAAGAAGATTGAAATAAGGCACCTTACAAATAAAGAAATTGATTTTGGTTTTGGTGGAACAAGAAGTTTGTAAATTTAATATAGATATGCAGCAGCTACAGTCAGGTGTAATACTCCAAGGTGGGGTATATAAGGTAGAAAAAGTTCTTGGTCAAGGTGGTTTTGGAATAACTTATCTTGCTAAGGAAGTGCAATCTGACAGGCAGGTTGCTATCAAGGAGTTCTTTATGTCAGAGTATTGTGAAAGGTGTGGAAGCACTATAGTGATACCAACGGTAAGTGGTTCAACTGTGGTCGAGCAATATCGTAAAAAGTTTATAAAAGAGGCTACGAAATTGAAATCTCTTGAACATCCTAATATAGTTAAAGTATTAGATATATTTGAAGAGAATTGTACTGTATATTACGTGATGAATTATCAAAAGGGAGGTTCATTACAAGATTATATAAATAGAAATGGTAAGATGAGTGAGTATAATGCTATTAGTTGTATTAAGAATATAGCTTCTGCATTGAATTATTTACATAGAAGATTACATATGTGTCATTATGATGTTAAGCCTGGGAATATTATGCTTGATGCTCAAGGGAATGCTTTACTTATTGATTTTGGTTTAGCTAAGGGTTATGATAATAATGGCATACAGACAAGTACTACTCCTATTGGTCTTAGTGTAAATTTTGCTCCTATAGAACAGTATAGACAAAATGTAGAAGAGTTCTCTCCTGAATCTGACATATATTCTCTCGGTGCGACAGCATATTATCTTCTGACGGGTAATCTTCCACCATCTGCGATAGAACGTGTTTCTGGGAGACAAGTTGATTACTCTTGTTTGAAAAATCATTTGCGAAGTGCTATAGAAAAAGCACTAGCTCTTTCAAAGGGGGATAGGTGGCATACTTTATATCCTTTTATACACTCTTTAGAACAGGAAGAAAAAACAATCTCTCCCGATGTGCATAAATTTATTGATAGATTAGATCATGATGATTATGTTAATTGGAATGTATATATCATTGTTAGTATTCTTGGCTATGTTATTGAAGGCTATATGATCTTTAACGGATACTTTGAGTTCTTGCCAAAAGGAAATCTCATGATGTTGATTGTCGTTATTTTGTTTTTTCTGCCATTGTTACTTGGACTTTTGTTTGGTAAACTTTTATATAGTAGTACATAGAGAATTGGATGCTTATAAAGGCATCTTGCTCTATATTTGTTGCATTTGTATAGATTAAAATGTCATGCCAAGGAAATTATATTTCCCTTAATTATTTTTTCTGTCCTATATAATCCCAAGATTATTCTACGCAACACGATAAAAGTTTTCGTGATTGAGGGACAGTAGATATTTAGTGTGGATACTCATTTAGTTTGTGGAGCTGCTTGGGCAATTGTTGAAATTCATTTTGCTGTCACTGCTGTCATTTATTGTATGTGCTTAACTTGTTAGTTTACAGAGGGATAAACGAAGTGTTAAAAGTGACAGGAAGATGAAATAAAAATATTCTTGTAAGATATGTGTATGTATGATGAAGTTAAGAATAACTTTATAATAAAATCTTTCCTGTCTACTTAAACTCATATTGAGGCGTGCATTGGGTTGTATAGAAAACAAAAAAGGTTGGTAATCATAATGATTATCAACCTTTTTGTAGCGGGACGGGGCTACGATCCCCGGACCTCCGGATTATGAATCCGACGCTCTAACCAACTGAGCTATCCCGCCGTCCATTTAACTTTCGTTCTTGAAAGCGGGTGCAAAGGTATGAAGAAAATATCATACTCGCAAATATTAAGTCGTTTTTTTAGCGGATATTCGATAAAAAGTTTTATATTTGCACCTGATAATAGGAATAAACGACTATATAACATGTTGTTATTTTGTGTGATAACTGCATTTCTTGGCTTGTAATATTACTGACGGATTTATCTGTTAGTTTGTTTGAAAGGCAATAAAATGGGGCTTTATTCGTTAAAGATATGTCCTTCTGTATGGCGCATGAAAAGAGAATTGTAATTCTAACATGATGTAGACTATGTTGTTTCTAATGACTATTTGTACAATTGCTAAAAACTGACTTGTATGAAGAATGTCTTTTAATAGAATATTTTTGAAGCGTTGATAGCAGAAAAAAGAGAGTTGTAAAAAGAATAATATTAAACGTAATAATTGAAGATGAGTAAGAAAATCGAACTGGAATACGAATTGAAAACACGTTCGGGCAGTGCTGTGTGGGCACTGATTAGCACACCAATTGGTTTGATGAAATGGTTGGCAGATGAAGTAACGATTGATGAAGATGTGGCAACCTTAGTTTGGGGTGACCCGCTACGTGAACACGATACACATACAGCAACAGTTGTTGAAATGGTAAAAAACAATTATATACGTTTTCATTGGGACTCGTCTGATAGTGATTCTTATTGGGAAATGAAGATGTTTCATAGCGAGATTGCTGGCAACTATCATCTGTTGGTTACTGACTTCGCTGATGATGATGATGTGGAAGGGTTGGAACAACTTTGGAATCAGAATATAGACCGCCTACATCGTATAACAGGAATGTAATCTTTTATAAATATATTGTAATCGGAATAGGGTATATGACACGACGTTGAAGTAGCCGTCCATATACTCTATTCTGTTGTTTAGAGGGGTTGTAAGAGTGGAATGATGTTCTTTGTTTACTCAGTATATTGTACAGATAGAGAAAGAAAGAGCCTTTCCAGTGTTACTTCTTTTGAAGTTGTAGCGCTTTATGGAGAAGATGTATAAACAAAAGAGTAAAGGGTAGAGGAGGGTAGATGTTATAAAAGGAAAGACGCTGGTAAAAGAATAAAAATACTAAAAAAGACCATTACTCTGATATTTTTATGTAATTTTGCAAAAGGTAAGTCGTATTTTACAGATAAAAAGCAAGATTTCTTTGCTTTTATTCGTAATAGCTTCGCACATAAAATAAGGGAGGATAAGAACCTCATTATTATATCATGTTTCAAATCAAGAAGTTAGATATATTCATTGCCAAGCAGTTTGGTATGCTTTTCATGGGAACATTCTTCATCAGCTTGTTTGTGTTGATGATGCAGTTCTTGTGGCGATATGTTGATGACTTGATTGGAAAAGGATTGTCAATGGACGTTCTTGGACAATTCTTTTGGTATATGAGCTTGATGATGGTACCACAGGCACTTCCTTTGGCGATTCTTCTTTCATCACTTATTTCTTATGGTAACCTTGGCGAAAGTTCAGAGTTGACAGCGATAAAAGCAGCTGGTATCTCTTTGATTCAGTCGTTTAGAGGACTGATTGTTGTTAGTATTTATTGCTTTTGGCTCTTTTTACTTCCAAAATAACGTAGGACCAATAGCGCATAAACATATAGCCCAACTGCTTATCTCTATGAAGCAGAAGAGTCCTGAGTTGGAAATCCCAGAAGGAATCTTCTATGATGGTATTCCACAAACCAATCTCTACGTAGAGAAGAAAGACTTGAAGACTGGTCACCTATATAATATTATGGTGTACCGAATGACGGATAGCTACGAAGATCAGGCTATTATCCTTGCAGACTCAGGTATGTTGCAGTCTACAGCGGATAAGAAACATCTAGTTCTGAACCTATGGAGTGGCGAGTGGTTTGAGAATATGCGCTCACAAGAAATGGGGAATAGTGCCAGTGTTCCATATCGTCGAGAGACATTTGCACACAAGCATATTGTTCTTGATTTCGATGGTGACTTCAATCTTACGGATATGGCTGGTATCTCTAACGATGCCCGTACGAAGAGTATTCAGAAGATACAGCACGACAAAGACTCCTTAGTGCATGTTTATGATAGTGTGGGTAATGCGTTTTATAAGGATGCGCAGACTGTTTATTATCGAGAACCTAATCTTAAAGCTTCAGATAAGAAACAGGCAATTAAACTGTCGGGAGAAAAGGCATTTAACGTAGACTCGGTATTTAAAAAGCTTCCTGCAGACCAGCGTCGTTATGTTATTGACCAAGCGTTGTCTACCGTTCAGCAAGAAGTTAGCGACCTTGACTTTAAGAGTATGATAACCAGCGATGGTGATAGGCTAATTCGTCTACATGATATTGAGACGATTAACAAGTTCACCTTTGTCGTTGATATGTATTATCTTCTTCTTTATCGGAGCTCCACTTGGTGCGATTATCCGTAAGGGAGGATTGGGTATTCCTATCATTATCAGCGTTATCGTGTTCATTATTTTTTTATATCCTCGATAATACTGGTTATCGAATGTCACGTCAGGGAGACTGGGCAATATGGTTTGGTAAAAGGATTGTCTATGGCTGTTCTTATCCCAATGGCTGTATTCTTCACCTACAAGGCGAACAATGATTCAACGAGTGTTCAATGCGGATATGTATAAGAACATGTTGATGAAGATGTTTGGAATGCGTGTGAAACGTAGTGTGGCCAGCAAGGAGGTTATCTTAAATGACCCTGATTATAGCAAGGCAGCAGAACAACTCAATGATCTGAACGTAAGAATTACGGAGTATGCTAAGACACGCAGGTTGAAGTCTGCGCCTAATATTATAAAGGTGTTCTTCCGCTATCATACGGATCATGTCATTGAGAAGATTAATGATGAACTTGAAAATGTCATAGAAGACTTAGGCAATACGCGTAATAAAGTCATCATGGCAGAATTAAATAAATACCCAATATTAGCAGTAAAGGCACATACAAGACCATTCGATCATAAGTGGTCGAACATACTTGCAGCAGTTATAGTGCCTGCTGGTATTTTCTTCTACTTCCGAATGTGGCGTTTCCGCTTACGTCTTTATCGCGACCTTCGTACTATTATTAGCTGTAATGATACGATTATCGCAGAGATACAACGTATAAAGGAAAAAGAAGAAGCAAGGGGGCTATTGATAAAAACAATATAAATCAGTAACTATATGGAAGATTTTAAACTCGATAGCATCGAGGATGCACTGAAAGACTTTCGGGAAGGAAAGTTCGTTATCGTAGTAGATGATGAAGACCGAGAGAATGAAGGCGACCTTATTATGGCTGCAGAAATGATAACGCCAGAGAAGGTTAACTTCATGTTGAAGAATGCACGAGGTGTGCTTTGTGTGCCTATAACGATATCACGTGCGGAAGAATTAGATTTACCTCATCAGGTTTCTGATAACACTTCAGTACTTGGAACTCCTTTCACCGTTACGGTTGATAAGTTGGAAGGCTGTTCAACAGGTGTGTCTACACATGACCGAGCTGAAACAATTAAGGCTTTGGCAGATCCTAATTCTACTCCTCAGACTTTTGGCCGTCCTGGACATGTCAATCCTCTTTATGCTCAGGATAATGGTGTTTTGCGTCGTTCGGGTCATACTGAAGCTGCTGTTGACCTCTGTAAGCTTGCAGGTTGTTTCCCTGCTGGTGTGTTAATGGAGATTATGAACGAAGATGGTACGATGGCTCGTATGCCTGATTTGCAGAAGCGTGCAAAGGAATGGGGTATGAAGATTATCAGTATCAAGGACATTATTGCCTATCGTTTGAAGAAGGAAACAAGTATTGTCGTTGGTGAGGAAGTAGAACTCCCTACTGAATATGGTATGTTTCACTTGATTCCATTCCGTCAAGCAAATGGCTTGGAACACATGGCACTTATCAAGGGTACATGGAAAGAAAACGAACCTGTACTCGTACGCGTGCACTCATCATGTGCAACAGGTGATATTCTTGGTAGTCAGCGTTGTGATTGTGGCGAACAACTTCATAAGGCGATGGAGATGATTGAGAAAGAAGGCAAGGGTGTTATTATCTATATGCAGCAGGAGGGTCGTGGCATTGGTTTGATGAATAAGATTGCAGCCTATAAGTTGCAAGAGCAAGGTCTTGATACGGTTGAGGCTAACCTTCATCTTGGTTTCCGTCCAGACGAACGCGATTATGGTTGTGGAGCACAGATGTTGCGCCATCTTGGTGTTCATAAGATGCGTTTGATAACAAACAATCCAACGAAGCGAGTAGGCCTTGAGGCTTATGGCTTAGAGATTGAGGAGAATGTACCTATTGAGATAACTCCAAATAAGTTTGACTATCGCTATCTGAAGACCAAGCGTGACCGTATGGGACACGACTTGCATCTGTAAGCGTAATAACAAATAGGAAGGCTTTAAGATAAGTCTTATAATGAATCCCACTATGGAGAAATGACTTGTTTCTCTGTGGTGGGATTCTTAATTTGTAGGCTTAAAAGAATGCCATTGTTATATCCTTTTATAGTTTTGTTTATAAAGAGTTCATTTATTATATAATTGTTTAATTTAAAACCGTCAAATCGGCAGTAAAAAAATGTTATATAGATAAAAATAAAGAAAGAAAAGTTGCGTTATCAAAATGATTTTGCGTACTTTTGTACTTGATATTATTTATAAAGAAAGATAAGGTTCGAAATGGCACAACTATCAGATCGTTTAAATCGATTGGCGCCTTCTGAGACATTAGCAATGTCACAGAAGAGTAGTGAAATGAAAGCGCAGGGAATTGATGTTATCAACATGAGTGTGGGAGAACCAGACTTCATGACTCCTGATCATGTTAAGGAGGCGGGCAAAAAGGCTATTGATGATAACTTCTCTAAGTATTCTCCTGTTCCTGGTTATCCTGCTTTTGAGAGAGGCTATCTCAAAGAAGCTGAAAGATGAAAACAATCTTGATTATGCTGCATCAGAGATTATTGTTGGTACTGGTGGTAAGCAGGGTGTTTGTAATGCTGTTTTGGCTTTTGGTGAATCCAGGTGATGAGGTGATTATTCCTGCACCTTATTGGGTGAGCTATCCACAGATGGTTAAACTCGCTGGCGGTGTTCCTGTTATTGTTTCTGCAGGAATTGAGCAAGACTTTAAGATTACCGCAGAGCAGTTAGAAGAGGCTATTACACCAAAGACAAAGATGATAATTCTTTGCTCTCCAAGTAATCCTACTGGTAGTGTTTATACTGCAGAGGAGTTGGAGGCTTTGTCAAAGGTTGTCTTGGCACATGAAGACTTGTTTGTTCTTTCAGATGAGATTTACGAACACATTAGTTATATAGGTGGCCATTGCAGTATCGCATCTTGTTCTGGAATGAAAGAACGTACGATTCTTTGTAACGGAGTTAGTAAGGCTTATGCTATGACTGGCTGGAGAATCGGTTGGGTAGCAGCACCAGAGTGGATTGTAAAAGGTCTCAATAAGTTGCAAGGACAATATACATCAGGTACATGTAGTGTAAGTCAGATGGCTGCTGTTGCGGCATATGTTGAAGATCAAGCTTGTGTAACTGAGTATCGAGAGACATTCCGTCGCCGTCGTGATCTGATTGTTAGTATGGCAAAAGAAATCCCTGGACTTGAGGTAAATGTGCCACAAGGTGCATTCTATCTCTTCCCTAAATGTTCCAGCTTCTTTGGAAAGACAGATGGCAAACATGTGATTAATAACTCATCCGACCTTGCTATGTATATTCTTGAAGAAGGATGTGTAGCAACAGTGGGTGGTGATGCTTTTGGTGCTCCAGACTGTTTTAGAATGAGTTATGCGACAAGTGATGAAAATATAAAGGAAGCGCTTCGTCGTATTAAAGAAGTTCTTTCAAAACTTAAATAGGAATCGGAAATGCAGATAGTAATAAAGATGAGATAGAAACCGTACATTTATAATCGCTAAATGTTATTAATCGTAGCTGTAGTTTTCTTTTTAATTACTATCTTTGCGGAGATAAGAAGCAGTGTTGAACCCCCTTTTATAATGGCGGTAAGATACAAATGCTTATAAATCAGAAAGATATTAACAAATTAATTCATTAATAACCTAAAAATTAAAATTTTATCAAATTATGGCAACTACACAACAAAAACCAGTCCCACAGAAAAAGTCTGAGGGCTTCACAGGAGTTAGAGGTGCATTCTGGATTATCGTCGTTTGCGCTGTCGTTGCGTTCACATTGTTCTACACATGGTTCGGCAACCCAATGCACTTCCAGGATGGAGCAGTACGTGAGAACCCAGCAGACGTTTGGGGTACCATCTTTAAGGGTGGCGTAGTCGTTCCTGTTATCCACACTCTCTTGTTGACGATGCTCGCTATGTCTATCGAGCGTTGGATGGCTTTGAAGACTGCTTTCGGTAAGGGTGCCCTTCCAAAGTTCGTTGCAAACATCAAGAGTGCTCTTAATGCTAATGACCTTGCTAAGGCTAACCAGCTCTGCGATCAGCAGAAGGGTTCTGTAGCAAATGTTGTTAAGGCTTCTTTGAACGCTTACAAGGATATGGAGACTGGTGCTAATGCTAACCTTAAGAAGCGCTCAGAAGCGTAGCTAAGATTCAGCAGGCTCACGAGGAGGCTACTCAGCTCGAGATGCCAACTCTGACAATGAACCTCCCTATCATTGCTACTCTCGTAACACTTGGTACTCTTACTGGTCTTCTCGGCATCGAACCGGTATGATCAAGTCGTTCTCTGCTCTTGCTGCAGGTGGTGGTGCTGACTCTGCTGCACTTTCTGCTGGTATTTCTGAGGCGTTGATCAACACCGCATTCGGTATTGCAACATCTTGGTGTGCTGTAGTTTCTTATGGTTACTACTCTAACAAGGTTGACAAGTTGACTTTTTGCCCTCGACGAGGTTGGTTATTCTATCGCTCAGACATACGAAGTAAACCACACAGACGAGGCTTAATTTTTTTGCTAACCCTTTAATAATTTATCGCTATGGGTAAAGTAAAAGTTAAGAAGAGTGACACTTTTATCGACATGACGCCTATGTCAGACGTTATGACCCTGTTGCTTACCTTCTTCATGCTGACATCAACGTTCGTTAAGAATGAGCCAGTGAAGCGTAAATACTCCAGGTTCTGTGTCTGAAACTAAGGTGCCTGAGAATGGTGTCTTGACAATTCTTGTGAGTCCTGAAAAAGGGACCCTACAGGAAAGCCTACTGGCGAAGCGCCAGGTATTTTTTTGAGCTACGATAACACCAATGAGTTGGGACAAATCGTAGATAATATGGGCATTACATTGACTCCTGCACAGAAGAAAACTTTTTGTTGCTGAGTCTACATTTGGTACTCCGCTCGATAAGTTAGCTGCTTATTTATCAAAGCCAGCTGCTGAGCGTGGTAAAGAACTCCCTAAGATGGGTATTCCTCTCGATAGTATCCAAGGACAGGAGATGACTGAGTTCCAACGATGGGTTAACGCAGCCCGCCAGGTGAACCCTAAGGTTAGACTTGCTATCAAGTCTGATTCCGATTCTCCTTATGGTACTGCAAAGTAAAGCGTAATGAGTGAACTCCAGGACATGGATGAGAGCCATTACTATATGATCGCTACGCTTGGACGCTAAAAAGGCTGCGCAGGCAGCTAATAAAGTAAGGAGATCAAAGTATGGAAATGATGGATACAGGAAAAAGAAGGCGGCAAGCAGAAGAAGATGACCGTCCCGCGTAGACTTTACGCCGATGGTGGATATGCTTATGTTGCTGATTACCTTCTTCATGCTTTGTACTTCACTTAGCAAGCCTTCAACTATGGAGTTGACGATGCCAAGTAACGATAAAACGCAGAAGGACACTCAGAAGAATGAGGCCAAGGAGTCACACTCTATTACGATTTACATTGCTGATGGAGATAAAATCTTCTACGGTAATGGTAAACCAGAGTATGATAACGCTAATTGGTTGAAACCAGCTGATTGGAGTAACACTCCAAGTGGTATTCGCTACGTTCTTCAGCATAAGCAGGTGGGTGACCCTTCAACAGGCGATCCAGTTTCTATCCCATATCAGGATATGGACATCGCTGTGAAGGAACTGAATCGTAAGAAACAGGAAAATCCAAAGGCTTATCCAGATAGTATTTATCAGGCTGATTTGTCCGCGATCAAAACTGGTATGATTAATGGTAAGAAGGTTTCTACTATGACTGTCATTATCAAGCCAACTGATCAAGCTTCTTATCGTCATTTGGTAGACATCCTCGATGAAATGCAGATTTCATATATTGGAACTTACGTCATTGACAAGCTGACAGACCAAGACAAGGCTCTCTTAGCCAAGAAAGGTATAAAGGCTTAATCACTGAATAGTAACAATTAAAGAAAGAAAACAATGGCAAAAATAGATTTATGCGATCCTAAATGGGTCGACATGGTGTTCGCTGACAAGAACAAGGAGTACGGTGCATACAAGCTTCGTAAAAACTGCTTTCTCAGCGTAACATCAAGGCTTTTAGCTATTCTGCTTTGTGCTGCATTCCTCGGTGGTGGTTACTTAGCTTATCAGATTAAGAAGCACAACGATGAATTAGCTGCTCAAGCTGAATATGCAGCTAAGATGGAATTGGCAGCTCTTGAACAGGCTAAGAAGGAACAGGCTGAGCGTAAGAAACAGCAGAAGAAGGAAGAACCTAAGAAGATTGAACCTGAAAAGGTTGTTCCTGAAACGCGTGCAACTGTTAAGTTTACAGCCCCTGTCATCAAGGATGATAAGGATGTAAAGGAAGAGATGCCACCAATGGTCAAGATGAACAAGGAGACCAAGGCAGTCGGTGTTGAGAACAAGGAAGGTACGGAAGATCGTACTGAAGTTGCTGCTCGTAGCACTGTTGCTACTCCTGAACAGATTGTACCAAAGATCGAGAAGCCTGTTGTTGAGGCTCCAAAACCAGAGCCAAAGCAGGAGGTTGAGAACAAGGTCTTCACAGTGGCAGAGGTTATGCCTTCATTCCCTAACGTAAATGCTTGGTTGGCTTCTCATATCCAATACCCAGCAGTTGCAGCAGAGAATGGTGTGCAGGGACGTGTTATTGTCAAGTTCGTTGTAGGACGTGACGGTAGCGTTAGTCAGGCACAAATCGTTCGTGGTGTTGATCAGGCACTCGACCGTGAGGCACTTCGCGTTGTTAATAGCATGCCGAAGTGGTCTCCAGGTATGAATAATGGTCAGCCAGCAAACGTTTGGTTTACTCTCCCTATTACTTTCAAACTGCAGTAAAAGCAAATATTATATGAAAAGAACCAGATTCTACATAACGATGAGGGATTGATGCTATCCCTCGGCTTCCTTCTGTCTGCTTGCGGACAGAAGAAAAGCTAAGGACGGCAGAACAGATACACCGACGTCAGGGACGATTAAGTTCGCCTCTGACGAAAGTTTTTAGTCCTATTATAGAGGAACTGCTACAGAATTATCAGTTCCGCTATCCAGAAACTCACTTGTTGCCAATCTATACAGATGACAACAAAGGTATGCAACTGCTCCTCGACCAGAAAGTTAATCTTTTCTTTACTTCTCATGCATTGACGAAGGGAGAAGATGCTATGTTACGAGAGAAAGGTCCTATCCCAGCGGTATTCCCGATAGGATATGATGGAATTGCTTTCATCGTGAACAATACGAATGCAGATTCATGTATTACGATTACCGATGTTAAGAAGATTCTCAGTGGTCAGATTGCAAAATGGAATCAGCTGAACCCTAAGAATGATAAGGGTAATATTGAAGTTGTCTTTGACAACAAAGCATCAGCTACGTTACATTATGTAGTCGACTCCATTTTAGGTGGAAAGAACATTAAGAGTGCGAACATTGTTGCTGCAAATACGATGAAGTCAGTTATTGACTATGTTCACAAAACTCCGAATGCTATAGGTGTTATTGGGTCAAATTGGTTGAATGATCATCGTGACTCTACAAACACCACATTTAAGAAAGATATTAGAGTGGTTGGTCTTTCAAAGACTACTGCTGCACAGCCAGAGAATAGTTGGCAACCTTACCAAGCTTATCTGTTGGATGGCAGATATCCTTTCGTAAGAACTATCTACGCTGTCGTGGCTGACCCTCACAAAGCATTGCCTTGGGCATTTGCAAACTTCGTAACCAATCCAATTGGTCAGAAGATTATTTTTTTAAGGCTGGTCTCTTGCCTTATCGTGGTGAAATCAACATTCGTGAAGTTGAAGTTAAGACCCAGTAGTCAGTAAAGCATAGTGTGTTATTTATTGGCAAATGATAATCAGTTATGTTTAATTAAATGTGGTCGTTATAACATTAGAGAAGATTTATTTTGCTTATCAACATTAGTTACTACTCTCATAGAATTAAACTAAATGCCGTGGTAGGCGTCTTAATGAATAAAGTTCACTTGAATTAAAAATTTAAAGAGAAAGAATTATGAAAACAAAGAAATATTTAATAGCTGGAGCCTTGATGTTGGCAATGTCAACTCCAGCAATGGCACAGGATGTTGATTACGCAGTAGCTCTTAAGCCTATTGTAGCTGCTATCGAAGCTGCACCAAATGATCCAAAAGGCAGCAAAGGATCTTATTAAGGAGTATCAGAAGAACTTTAAGAAGAGTGAAGAGGCTATTGTTGCTTTTGGGTAATGTTTACCTTTTGCAGCATAATTATGATGCTGCTACAGAGATAGCAAACAATGTCATCAATAATAAGAAATACAAGGGTAGCTTAGCTTATGTCCTCTTGGGCGATATTGCTGCTCTTAAGGATTCTATCGGTAATGCAGGTGCAGCTGCTACACGAGATCAGAATGCAATTATCGTTGATCCACAGAACGTAACTGCTTACGAACGTTATGCTAAGGTTTTTCCGTCATGTAAACTCAAAGGTTGCTGTTCAGAAGCTTGAAGAACTTCGTAAGGTTAAGCCAGACTATCCTGTAGAGGCAACTGCAGCTGAAATCATGCTTGGCGATGGTAAGTATAAGGAGGCATTAGAGTGGTATGCTAAGGCTAATCCAGCTAATATGTCAGAGGACAACTTCTATAACTACGGTTTTGCTGCTTACATCACAAAAAGACTATCAGAGAGCTTTGGATGTTGTAAAGCAGGGTTTGCAGAAGTTCCCTAACAGTGAGTACTTGAGCCGTATTGCTATGATGGCATCAGTTGAGTTGAAGGATTATGCTTCTGCTATCAACTATGGTAAGGTTGTGTTTGCAGGTTCTGGTAGAAGGTAGCTAACGACTACGATGTCTGTGCAAAGGCACTTTGCGGTGCTCAGCAGTATGACGAAGCTATCAACACTGTTAACAAGGCACTCGAGCTTGATAAGAACAATATTGAGCCTTTGAAGACTTTGGCTGCTATCTATGCCGCACAGGGTAATGATGACAAGGCACTCGAGGTTCAGCAGGAGTATCTTTCTAAGAGTAAAGAGGCTACTAACAATGACTGGGCAACACTTGCTAATACCTATATTGCAAAGGCAGAGGGCTTGACAGACCGTGCTGCTAAGAACGCTGTTCTTGCAAAGGCATTTGATGTTTACGAGCAGATGGTTTCTAAGTTCCCAACAATCTCTGACTGGGTATGGTTGAACCAAGCTAACGTAGCTCAGTTGATGAACGATCCTGATAAGGTGGCTGAAATCTATCAGAAGGTTGCTGCTTACGAAGAGGCTAAGCCAACGCTCGATGAGGATAGCAAGAGCTACTTGGAGAACGTTTACTATGGTCTTGGCTACTATTACTCAAAGAAGGGTAACAAGCCACTTGCAGACGAGTACTTCAATAAGGTGCTGAAGGTTAATCCTAACAATGACGGCGCTAAGAAGGCTTTGGGTATGTAATTATCTGAAACAATCATTAGATATAAGGGCGATGGTCGTAATGATCATCGCCTTTTTTTGTTTCCTTTATTAAATGTTTGGACACATACCTTATAGTTTTAACGTAATAACCTTAATGTTTCTATAAAACATAGCAAGACTATCAACTACCAATTTTTATTCTTCGACACAGAATTCCCTTTCATGTTTATACTTAGAGAGCTTGCTAATAATGGTTTGAAAAATAATGACAAAACGTCGGATAAAATATCTATAAATCAAGGCAAAGATACGTGCAAAAAGCAAGTCTGCAACAAACAGTGAATCAATCGGTTACAAAATTGTTTTCGTAAAGGTGCTTAATTAGACTTCAAAAGGGCGTTAGTAAGGGTCTTAAAGGGCACCTATTGCGATTCAATTAGGCGTCTTTAAGAAGCTAAAAGAGCATATATAGGTTTAGAGTTGTGTGAAAATAGTTTACAAATATTAGCTACTATAAGAATAAGTTGTTTGTATAAGATGGAGCGATATACTACTTAGATAGCTGAAGTTTTAATTTATTTTCTTGTGGATGTTCCAACTCTTAGAGAGTTTGTAACTATGAATTTATAGAAAAGAGGAAGCATATCACTTTGAGTTGTAGATAGAGCTCCGACAGTGTCATGCTTCCTTATCGTGTTACTCTATGATTCTCTATATCCAATAGAGAGGATAGAGTGTATTAGAGTCATTCCGTGTTTATTGATTATTTCAGACTTCTCTGTATGTAAAAATGGAGTAAATGTTAGTGTAATAATTCATAACCCCTGTTCACAAAGATAAGCTAAAAATTTCAATCATGCTTTCAAGAAAAGCGAAAATCATCAGCCTTTGATATATAAATTATCTTTTAATTCTTATTCGTGAGTGCTATTCCTGCTTTTTCTCGTTAATTTTATGTATCTTTGTCATCGTTTGAAAAGACACAATACTAAGTTTGCAGTGGTGTTTGAATAGCCTGCTTGAACCTATTTATCTCTTTTTGGTTACATGATTGATGTATCTCTCATTGGTTTTTGTTGATAGTAGGTTGTGGGAAAAAAAGACACTTTGCATACAATAATGACAATAACAGAACTCAAAAAGCATAACAAGCATTGAAAACAGAAAGAAAGATAAGCCCATGGGCATGGATACCCTCACTTTATTTTTGCTGAGGGTCTGCCTTATATTGCCGTAATCGTATTATCCTTGCAGGTCTATATGCAAATGGGCTTGTCAGATGCTGAAGTAACCTTTTATACTTCATGGCTTTACCTCCCTTTGGGTTATCAAACCTCTGTGGAGTCCATTTCTTGATTTGATTAAGACAAAGCGGTGGTGGATTATCATTATGCAGTTGCTTGTAGGTGCAGCTTTCGCAGGTGTTGCCTTTACGGTCAATACTTCGTTATGGCTTCAAGGAACAATCTGTTTCTTTTGGTTGCTGGCATTTAGTAGTGCGACACATGATGTTGGAGCTGATGGATTCTATATGATGGGACTTAATCAGCATGATCAAGCTTTCTTTGTAGGTATTCGTTCAACCTTCTATCGTATATCAATGGTTGTTGGTAAGGGTGGACTGATTGCGCTCGCTGGTTTTTTACATAAGAACTTTGATATTCAGTGGGCTTGGTCGCTTGTGTTTTATGGTTTGATGGCTCTTTTCATGGGTCTCGCCCTTTATCATCGCTTTATTCTTCCTCGTCCGTCTGAGGATTCAGAGAGGGCACAGGTGTCAGCCAGCCATTTGCTTCGCAGTTTTGGAGAGACTTTTCTTTCCTTCTTCAAGAAGGAGCAGGCTTTAACAACAATCTGTTTTCTACTTCTGTTTCGTTTGCCAGAAGCTTTGATAATCCCTATTTCTCAACTCTTCCTGCAGGCATCGAAGGCAAAAGGGGGATTGGCCCTTTCTGAGATAGAGTATGGTACGGTGAATGGTGTTGTTGGCGTGGCAGGTCTCTTGATAGGCGGTGTCATTGGAGGAATGATGATCAGTCGTGATGGTTTAAAGCGTTGGATATGGCCAATGACGGCAGCTATCACGTTGCCTAACTTAGCTTATGTCTATTTAGCCTATATACTTCCCGATAATGTGATAGCGATTAGTATTGCTGTATTTATTGAGAATTTCGGTTATGGATTTGGTTTTAGTGCCTATATGCTCTTTATGATTTATTTCAGTCAGGGTGAGCATAAGACCAGTCATTATGCGCTTTGTACAGGCTTTATGGCGTTGTCAATGATGATTCCAGGCTTGTTTGCAGGTGCGTTGGCACAGGCGGTGGGTTATCGTTGGTTCTTTGTTATCGTCATGATTGTTTGCATCTTCCCATTCTTGGTTGCTCATCAGCTGCGTATTGATGAGGATTTTGGGAAGAAATAGCCGATAGAGGCGCTTTGAAGACAGAAAAAGGAGAGGAGGGAAGGCTACGAGGCAATGCCTCGTAGAAGCGGACCGTGGGATAGACGGATGAAGGGAGGTGGGATTTTAGGCTGGAACTACCTTTAGCAGAATCTCAATTAGCCGTGGTAAAGCATAATTTTCAAGGTCTTGCTTTTCAATCCATATGAATTCAGAGGGCAGTTGTGGACGCCTCGTAGGCTGCCAAAGGTAGATGTCTGCAAGGAGAATCTGATGGGTAAGAATATGCTTTACCCCCTTTTGTAGTAGCTGTGCTTCTGTTTTCCACGCAGAGTCTTCAGATGATGTAAACTGTTCTGCCTGTGGAAACTCCCATAGTCCTTGCCAAATGTCACCCGCACCACGTTGGTGGATGGCTATCTTTCCTTCATATTCAATATAGAGATAGGTGAAATGACGTTCTCGTTGTTTCACTTTTTTGCTTTTTACTGGTAGTTCGTTAATGCGTTGTTCACGGAAAGCAACGCATGTTTCGCAGAGTGGACAAGCACTGCAATGAGGAGAATTTGGTGTACACTGAGTCGCACCAAAGTCCATTATCGCTTCGTTGTAGTCTGCAGGTTCATTTATAGGTAAAAGAGATTGAGCGAGCGTTTGAAACTCCTTCTTCCCTTCGGTACTATCAATAGGTGTCTCGATGCCATAATAACGAGAAAGCACACGATAAACGTTGCCGTCTACCACAGCAACAGGTTCGCCAAAAGCAATAGAAGCAATGGCTGCAGCAGTATAATCGCCTACACCTTTCAGCGTCTTTAATTCTTTGAAAGTCTGTGGGAATCCACCTAATTCCATCACCTGTTGTGCTGCCGTATGGAGGTTTCTTGCACGAGAATAGTAACCCAAACCCTGCCAAGCCTTTAGCACTTCGTTCTCAGTGGCAGCAGCGAGGTCGTTAACCGTGGGCCATTGTGCCATAAAACGTTCCCAATAACTCATACCTTGAACGATACGAGTTTGCTGTAAAATAACCTCACTCAGCCAGATAGCGTATGCATCCTTTGTCTCTCGCCAAGGTAGAGAACGTCCGTTATTTTTGAACCATTGAAGGAGTGTTGCTGCGAAATTCATGGAACAAAGGTAGTTAAAAAGTGGAAAAAGAATGAAAAGTAATGTGATGTTTTGTTGGTTAAATCATTATAATTTCCTATTTTTGCCATGACTATTACCCTTAAAAGGCAGATTTTTATGTTACTTTCAGATAGAAAAGTATTATAAACATAAGCCAGATATAGGGAGGATTATTATAAAATTAGAAGTTATAAAAAAATGAGAAACAAGGTAAAGAAAAATGTTTATGGGCCTTGCCCTCATTGTGGCAATGCTATTGGTAAGTTCATGTGCTACGCGTGAGTCAGCTATTAACGACTTAGAGAATTTCTCCTACGAATTACGTGATAACAGCCAATACTACACAGCAAAGAAGTGGCGTAAAGCTGTTGATAAGTTTGGTCGTATCCGTCGAGAGATCTCACGCCATGATTATACTGGGTGCAGAACGCCAGCGTATCGGTAAGCTCAGAAGGTGATTGTGCCCGTTATATGGTGCGCGGTGCCAAGGATGGTGTGATGAATAGCGTCTTTGGTCTTGGCAGTGAGATACAAGGTATCTTAGATGCTATCGGTATCAAAGGTAAAAGAATAGACTTGGTAAGGTCTTTGGTAGGAATAAAGAAATTGAACTTCAGTTCTCAAAAAAAGCAGAACTTGAAGCAGGCAGAATAAAACAAAAGGTGGCAGCTTATTAGACTTTAAGCAAATAGTTGGCAACCTTTTGTTTTTTTTTGATTTAAAATATTGTTTAGTCGCTTATAATTAGTAACTTTGCAAATCAAATCCATAAAATGTTTTACAATGGCTGGTAAAAAACAAATTAAGACTGCTCTTATTTCGGTTTTTTTCATAAAAGATGGACTTGAGGATTTGCTCAAGAAGTTAGATGCGGAGGTGTGAAATTCTTAAGTACAGGTGGTACACAAGAGTTCATCGAATCATTAGGATACCCATGTCAGAAGGTAGAAGACGTAACATCTTATCCTTCTATCCTTGGAGGTCGTGTGAAGACCCTTCATCCAAAGGTCTTTGGAGGAATCCTTTCTCGCCGTGATAATGAAGGTGATCAGGCACAGATGCAGAAATATGAAATACCTTTTCATTGATCTTGTTATCGTAGATCTTTATCCGTTTGAGCAGACAGTTGCCAGTGGTGCCAGCGCAGAAGACATCATTGAGAAGATTGATATCGGTGGTATTTCACTGATACGTGCAGGCGCAAAGAACTTCAAGGATGTTGTTATCGTGCCAAGTAAGGCAGAATATCCAGTGTTGCTCCAGATTCTCAATACAAATGGTGCGCAGACAGATATTGAAGACCGAAAGATGTTTGCAGAGCGTGCTTTGGTGTTAGCAGTCACTATGATAAAGCTATCCATAGCTGGTTTGCGACAGAATAACCACAGATTAGAAAAGAATATACAATTATAAAATACAGATATATTAATGGGATTATTTTCATTTATCCAGGAAATTGCTATGGACCTGGGAACGGCAAACACGATTATTATCAGCGATGATAAGATTGTAGTTGACGAGCCGTCAGTAGTAGCACTGGACCGTCGCACAGATAAGATGATTGCTGTGGGTGGTGATGCAAAGATGATGTACGAGAAGGAACATCCCAATATTCGTACAATCCGCCCTTTGCGCGACGGAGTTATCGCTGACTTTACAGCTTGTGAGCAGATGATGCGTGGACTTATTAAGATGGTTCACAGTGGCAATCGTTTCTTCTCACCTTCATTACGTATGGTAATCGGTGTTCCTTCAGGTTCTACAGAAGTGGAACTTCGTGCCGTTCGTGACTCAGCTGAACACGCTGATGGTCGTGATGTATATCTTATCTTCGAGCCAATGGCTGCAGCTCTTGGTATGGGTCTTGATGTAGAGGCTCCAGAGGGTAACATGATTGTTGATATCGGTGGTGGTAGCACTGAGATTGCTGTAATCTCTTTGGGTGGTATTGTATGTAATAACTCTATCCGTGTAGCTGGTGATGACCTCACTGCAGATATTCAGGAATATATGAGTCGTCAGCACAATGTGAAGGTCAGTGAGCGTATGGCAGAGCGTATTAAGCTCCATGTAGGTTCAGCGCTGACAGACCTTGGTGATGAAGCACCAGAGGATTACATTGTACATGGCCCTAATCGCATCACAGCTCTCCCTATGGAGGTTCCTGTATGCTATCAGGAGATTGCTCATTGTCTTGATAAGACCGTTGCAAAGATTGAGAATGCTGTTCTTTCTGCATTGGAGAACACTCCACCTGAGCTTTATGCTGACATCGTAAAGAATGGTATCTATCTCAGTGGAGGTGGTGCTTTGCTTCGTGGTATCGACAAGCGTCTGACTGATAAGATTAATATTCCATTCCATATTGCCGAAGACCCATTGCACAGTGTGGCTAAGGGTGCAGGCATTGCATTGAAGAACGTAGATCGTTTCTCGTTCTTGATGAGGTAACAACTAACGTTCATGCACAATCTGACTGAGTTCCTTGCTAAGTACAAGCATTGGTTCTTGTTCGTTGCCCTGGAAGTCTTGAGTATGGTTCTTCTGTTCCGATTCAATGACTATCAGGGCAGTGTGTGGTTCACGTCAGCAAACTATGTGGCTGGTTTAGCTTATGAAGGAAGTTCAAAGGTTACATCTTATCTAACGATGGGTGAGGTGAATGAGGCTTTAACCAAACGTAACCTTGAACTGGAACGTCAAGTGAAGGAGTTGTCTGCTCAACTTTATGATAAGACAAAAGGATTCTACCTTTTCTTCATAAAGGTCAGTATCGTTTCCTTTCAAAGTTCCGATTGATACAGGCAAAGGTTGTTGCCAATTCGCTGGATAAACCTAATAACTTTATCACCATCAACAAAGGAACATGGGATGGTGTACATAAGGATATGGGTGTCGCCTGTGGTAATGGTGTTGTGGGTATTGTCTATATGGCAGGTATTCATTATGCCGTTGTAATCCCTGTACTGAACTCAAAGTCAAACATCAGTTGTTCTATTCAAGGACGTGACTACTTCGGTTATCTCCATTGGAATGGTGGTGCATCTGATGTTGCTTATTTAGATGATGTCCCTCGCCATGCTAAGTTTAAGTTAGGCGATCGTGTTGTAACGAGTGGATATTCTTCTGTTTTCCCAGCTGGTGTGTTGGTAGGTAAGATAAAACATGTCTATAATTCAGAAGATGGACTTTCTTATCGTCTACAAATTCAGCTATCAACAGACTTCGGAAATCTTCGTGATGTCTGTGTAATTGACGATGCTTCTATACGAGATCAACGCCAAGTTATAAAGGCAGCACAAGACTCTATCAAGCCTATTGAGAGTCAGATGGAGAATAGAGTACGATGAAGTAGACTGCTTGCAGATATTATTTAGCTTGATGGGAGGTAGGATAACCACACTTTGTAGAGTCATTCTAACATTGGTGTGAGCCACTTTCCCCCTTTGAATTACGAATAAAAAGAATGAATATAGATTTCCTAAAACGTTTGCTTTGGTTTGCTGTTTTTGACAGATGGCACAGGTGTTTGTACTCAATCACATTCATCTGTTTGCTGTTGCCACACCATTGCTTTATATCTATTTTATCCTTTTTGTTCCCTCGTAATTATCCTCAGTGGGCTATGTTGATATGGGCGTTTCTAATGGGTCTTACTATTGACACTTTCTCAAATACGCCTGGTGTAGCTTCTGCTTCATTGACTTTAATAGCTGCTTTACAGCCTTATGTACTGCAGCTATTCATACCTCGTGACATGAGTGACAACTTCCAAGCAGGTATGGACACGCTTAGTATACCGCAATATACGTGGTATGCGGCTATTCTAACCTTGACATACAGCGTTGTTTTCTTCTCATTAGAGATGTTTAGTTTCTTTAATGTGTTAGAATGGTTACTTTGTATTGGCGGTAGTTCATTGCTCACGCTTATTCTTATTCTTGTTGTTGAGAACGTAAGGAGGCGATAAGAAATGAAGAATTACGATTTAGAAAAAAACGTCGCCTCGTGCTTAGTGCTGTTGCAATAGGTATCGTGGTGATATATATTATACGTCTTTTTGCTCTTCAGATAGCCAGTGACGACTATCGGAAGAGTGCCGACTCTAATGCTTTCTTAAAGAAGATTGAGTTCCTCTCACGTGGTTCTATCACTGATAGGAATGGTAAGTTGCTGGTTTTTAATCAGCCAGCTTATGACATTATGGTGGTAACCAACGAGATGAAAGGTCATCTTGATACATTGGAGTTTTGTAAGGCACTAAACATAACAAAGGCTGATTTTATCAACCGAATGGCTAACATCAAGGATAGAAGTAAGAATCCGGGTTACTCTCGCTTTACACAACAACTATTCTTGAGCCAATTGAGTGATAAAGACTTTAGCGCCTTCCAAGAGAAACTTTATCGTTTTTCCAGGCTTTTATATTCAGAAACGTAGTGTTCGTCAGTATCAACGAGCTATTGCTGCACATGTCCTTGGAGATGTCGCAGAGGTGAGTCAGGGTGATATTGAGGAAGATGAGTACTATCAGCCAGGAGATTATATTGGTAAGATGGGTGTCGAGCGTGAGTATGAGAAAGACTTACGTGGAGTAAAGGGAGTACAGATACTTCTGCGCGATGCCCACGGACAGATACAAGGACGCTATCAGAATGGTAAGTATGACCAGCGTCCACATCCTGGACGTGATATCCAACTTGGTCTTGATGCAGAACTTCAGGCACTTGGTGAACGCCTAATGGAAGCGTAAATTAGGTGCTGTTGTGGCAATCGAACCAAAGACTGGACAAATCTTAGCAATGGTTTCTGCACCTACTTTCGACCCTCGTTCGATGATAGGTAAACTACGTGGTAAGTACCAGCGAGATATGACGCTCGACCCAGCCAAGCCTCTACTTAATCGTGCTATAATGGGTCAATACCCTCCAGGTTCAACGTTTAAGACCGGACAGGCTGTTACTTATTTCACAGAAGGGATTGTGACAGACTCAACTCGTTATCCTTGTCATCATGGATTCAACTTTAAAGGACTTCATGTCGGTTGTCACGCACATGCATCTCCTATCTCATTAGTACCTTCAATCAGCACCTCCTGTAATAGTTATTACTCGTTGGGGACTCTATCATATGCTCTCCAATCGTAGGAAATATAAGACATTGGAGGATGCTATGAACGTGTGGCGCGACTACATGGTATCAATGGGCTTCGGTTATAAATTAGGTATTGATCTTCCTGGTGAGAAACGAGGTATGATTCCAAATGCGAAGTTCTATGATAATGCTTTTAAGAAATGGAATCCGCTTTCGGTTATCTCTATTTCTATCGGTCAGGGTGAGGTCAACCTTACTCCACTGCAGATTGCTAACCTCGGTGCTACGATTGCGAATCGTGGTTATTATATTGCACCACATGTTGTACGTAGTATTCAAGGGAAAAAACTCGATAAGAAGTATGTGGAGAAGCACCATACAAAGGGAAGTCTAAGAGCTTACCAAGAAGTAATAGCGGGTATGGTTTCGTCAGTACGTGGTGGAACTTGTGCGCATGCGGTTCATCCTGGTTACTCATTGGCAGGTAAGACGGGTACAGCTCAGAACCGTGGTAAGGACCACTCTGTGTTTATGGGCTTTGCACCTGTTGATACTCCAAAGATAGCTATTGCTGTTTATGTTGAGAATGGTGGATTTGGTGCAGACTATGGTGTGCCAATTGGTTCGCTAATGATAGAGCAGTATATTAATGGAAAGCTTACCCCTGGTGATGAAGCTCGTGCTGCAGCAGTTCAGAAACGCCATATCGCTTACTCCTTTAAGCGTCCTTTGTCACGTGCTGACTCTCTTCGTCTCGACTCTATTAAGCGTGTAAATACTATTAGAGACTCGCTGAAGAAGGTAAAAGAGAAGCAAGATTTAGCTGATGCAGAAAAGCTGAAGGAAGCAAAGGCAAGGAAAGAAGCTGAGGAAAAGGAGAAGAAGAAGCAACCACAGAACGAACCTGCTATCCGTGTAGAGCCTGAAACAACGGTTAAGACGGAGAAGAAAGAGAAGGACAAGGGAGGTGATAAGAAGGAAAAAGAGAAAGAAAAGAATAAAGATACACGAAAAGAAAATAAGGAAAAGCCTAAGGTGAAGGAAAATTCTAAGGAGCAATCCAAAGACAAAGCAAAGGAACAACCCAAGGTGAAGTCTAAGGAACAGGCGAAAGAAAAGCCTAAGGAGCAACCTAAGGCTAAACCAAAGGAACAAGTAAAAGATAAACCAAAGGAACAGCCTAAAGAGAAATCAAAGGGTCAATCCAACGATAAACAAAAAAGCAAGGAGAAAGTAAATCGTGCCAAGTAATTATACAGCAGACAGACAACCAGGTGTACTTCGTTCATTAGATTGGTGGACGATAGGTATCTATATTGCGTTGCTCACCTTTGGATGGGTGAGTGTCTGTGGTGCAAGTTATACTTATGGCGATACAGAGATTTTCTCACTTTCAACTCGTTCGGGTATGCAGATTGTGTGGATTGGTACTTCTATCTGTTTAGGCTTTTGTGCTTCTAATGATGGACGACCGTTTCTATGACACCTTTGCTTATGTCATCTATGGTTTGTTAGTACTACTGCTCTTTGCCACAATCTTTAATCCTCATAGTATAAAGGGTTCTCGCTCGTGGCTCGTTCTGGGTCCACTCCGATTGCAGCCTGCCGAGTTCGCGAAATTTGCAACGGCATTAGCAATAGCCAAGTTTATGTCGGCTTATGGCTTTACTATCAAGAATTGGAAGCATTTTGCTGGTGCGTGCGGAATCATTTTCCTACCAATGCTGTGTATTGTCGGACAGCGTGAGACAGGTTCTGCCTTGGTTTATTTCTCTTTCTTCCTCATGCTTTATCGTGAAGGAATGTCTGGTGCGTTCCTTTTCACTGGGCTGGCAATGGTCATTTACTTTGTTGTCGGAATCAAGTATGAGGAAATCTTGTTATGGGATACACCAACATCCTTAGGAAAGTTTGTTGTACTCCTACTTGTTCAGATATTCTCTTCGGTCATGGTGTGGGTCTATGTGGGCGACAAAGGACGTACGCGCCTATTGCTAACTTATGTCTTTGGTGTCACAGGACTTGCCTTGCTCTTCTCAGAGTTTGTTATTCCGTTTGATGTTGTTTGGATACGCTTGGTTTTTATCAGCATGTGTCATTGGTTATTTAGTTTATAATGCAATGAACACTCGCTTTGCTAACTATTTCTATATTGCATTGTTTGCTTTTAGGGTCAATAGCTTTTTTTCTATTCAGCAGACTATGTGTTGAACGATGTCATGCAGCCACACCAGCGTGTGCGTATCAACGTACTTTTTAGGCTTAGATGAGGACTTAGCTGGAGCAGGATATAATGTACATCAGAGTGAGATAGCCATTGGCTCTGGTGGCTTACAAGGTAAAGGCTTTTTGAATGGTACACAAACTAAATTGAAGTTTGTACCAGAGCAGGATACCGACTTTATCTTCTGTACGAGTAGGGTGAGGAGGAGGGCTTCCTCGGTTCAGCCTCTGTTCTTGTGCTGTTCCTCTTCCTAATACTCCGATTAATGTACCTTGCTGATCGACAACCTTTTTAAGTTTGGTCGAGTCTATGGCTATTGTGTTGCTGGAATATTCCTATTCCACCTTTTTTTATTAACGTAGGAATGGTATTAGGTTTGACGCCAGTTATTGGTATTCCGTTACCTTTCTTTAGTTACGGAGGTTCTTCTCTTTGGGGCTTTTACGTTGCTCCTATTTATTTTTCCTCCGCATAGATGCAGGACGTAATCTTATCCGTCAGTAGGCGATAGGACTACGCTTGGATATTGATTGCATAGTATTTGGCAATATGTTTTGTGCTTCGCACCATTGGTGTTAAGCCTCCGCACCACACGTGCTAAGCATCAACACGCCTTGTGTTAAGCATTATCACCCTTTTAGAATATGGGAAGTTGAACAACTTATTATCATGAGATGAAGGAGAGTAGGATACTAATACTCGCTAAATATGATATTATAGCTCAGGCTGGTGCTACTTAGGCTTATCCTGCGATAGTAAAGGCTGCTTCATGACTCTAATGTATTGAGGATGAAGCAGCCTTTATAGTTTGTCTCTAATGTTTACTTCTTGAGGAGTCTGATACCCACATCGCTGATACCAGGAAGTGACTCACGGCTCATGATATGACGTATCGTGACGTGCATTGAGTCATTGCGGTTGAGACGGAAAGCGGTAATCGCCTGACGTATTTCAGTATTTGAGATACCTTTCTGTCCTACCAATATTCCCTTATCATTGATAATCTCACAATTAATAGTATCATTATATGTCTTTTTCTCGCTTCTTCCGTTGTCTGTAGTAGATTATCTTTCGTTCAATAATCATACTTATGTTGCGGTAAGGATAAGTCTGTGCAGCACGTAGGCAGAGGTCTAATTGGTAGTTACCTTCCCATTGGCGAGGATATCAAAAGAAAGTGTATCATTGCGTGACCACCCTGTAGTGACACACTTCTATATTTGTCATAGGTGCGTGGGTCACTGCATGAAGCAGCACCCATGGTAATTACCATGAGTGCTATGATATATAATAAGGTGGAAACCTTATGTTTCATTCTTGTTTTCTTTCCGTTTGCTGAGGCTGTCTGCGCTTCATTTCTATTGTTCTGTGGAGTACCTTTCGTTCTGCTGTTGTGCAGGACGAGGACCATTATAAGGACGACGATTACCATTCTGTGGGCGGCGGCTATCGTTCTGTGGACGTCTGTTGTCATTTGGCTGACGAGTAGTTGTCCTGTCCATCACGCTGGTTACGACGGTTGTCGCGTTGTGGTCTACCACCTTGCTGTCCGTTGTTGTTGCGTGGCTGGTTGTTCTTTTGCGTTTCTTAGCCTTATCAAATCGACTGAGGTCAGCACCAGCGAGGAGGTCAACAGGCTTCTAGCTGGTTTTTGCCTTACCATCTTCAAGGAGCGAAAGAGGCTTCTCACCACGTCGGTTGAGTTCGATAATCTCCTTTGCACGCTCCGCACTGATGGTCTCGAGGTTTGCTGCAAGGTTCTTATCGGTAGAGTAGGTGCATTGACCATTGAGGATATCCGTCTTGAAGAGATGGTATTCGCCATCCATAGTCTCCAAGATAACCTCCTTGCTTGGCAGTTTTCTGCCAGCCTCCATATAGTCGTCAACCTCATAGTTCAGGCAACATTTTTAGCTTAGCACACATACCCGCCAGTTTGGTTGGGTTGAGTGAGATGTCCTGAATGCGGGCAGCTGTGGTCGAAACACTGGAGAAATTCTTCATCCAAGTAGCACAGCAAAGCTCACGACCACATGGACCTGTACCGCCAATGCGTCCTGCTTTCCCTGTCGTGCACCAATCTGTTTCATTTCGATTCGTACGTGGAGCGCAGCAGCAAGGTCCTTGATAAGCTGACGGAAGTCGACACGTTCGTCGGCAATGTAGTAAAAGATAGCTTTGTTTCCATCGCCCTGATACTCTACGTCGCCAATCTTCATCTTCAGTCCTAAGCCCTTCGCAATCTGTCGGCTCTCAATCATTGTAGCGTGTTCACGTGCTTTTGCCTCGTGATACTTTTGCATATCAACTTCTTTTGCAAGTCGATAGACACGCTTGATGTCGTCTGGTGACTTTACACTTGACGACTTCTTAATTTGCAGTTTAACGAGGCGTCCAGTCAGTGTAACGACTCCGATATCATGTCCGGGGTTAGCTTCTACTGCCACAATGTCACCTTTCTTCAAGTCAAGGTCATTGACATTGTGATAGTAACCCTTACGAGTATTCTTGAATTGAACCTCAACAAGGTCAGTTGTCTGGTTGTTTCCAGGCACGTCAGCCAGCCAGTCAAACGTGTTTAACTGGTGGTTTTGTCTGCCACAACCTTTGTGGCATAAGCCTCGGTCGCAACCATGCCAGACCTTGAATTTCATATCTTTGTAATCCATTGATTGTTTCTTTTTTTGTTTATATATATGTTGAAGCCTCCAAGTTCCTCTTTGCTTGTAGAGTTTGGTAGGCTGTGATAAGCAATGATTAATTATATAGTACAGGTTTCAAGCATATAACTTGTCAACTTGTTCACTCGTCTACTTGTTCACCTGTCCACTCGTCTACTTCTTCAATAACAGCACAATGAGTTTCAATGCCATGTCATAGAAGACAATCTTAGCGTTTGCATTCTGTCCGATATCACGATTAGCACGCTGGAAGAGTTCGTTGATTTCAATGACGTTTGCCTCGTTAATGAATCGTGCGAAGTTCTTAGCGAAGTTCTCTTCCTCCAAAGTCATGTAGTTGAGTTCGGGCGTTTGGAAGTTAAACATGAAGTTCTCACGCACTTGCTGTTGGAAGTAAGTAAGCATACGACGCTCTTTCTCACGTCCATATCCTGCTACAACCTCGCTCCAACGTTTGAGGTCTTTTACGTTACGAAGGTAACATAGGCGCATAAGCATTTGGAACATGTTGTGGAACTCACGGTTTTCATTACCCGTATCCATTGCTTCCAATGCTTTCAGCCAACTGCCATTTGCGATACGAGCAATACGGTGCGCCGCATCACTATCAATCCCCCTTTTGTTGATGAGTGCTTGTTCAATCGCCTCATCGTTGATGCGTTTCACATCAATACGCTGTGTACGGCTGATGATAGTTTCGAGAAGTTTCTCTGGTTCTTCGCATACCATGAGGAAGATAGTGCCCTGTGGTGGCTCCTCTAATAGCTTCAATAGCTTATTGGCTGAGGTGAGATTCATTCGTTCTGGCAGCCAGATGATAGACACCTTATAGCCTCCCTGACTTGATTTCAACGCCAAAACGCGTGACAGTTCGTCGCTCTCAGCACCCGTGATGATAGCCTGCTG